>OCAK01000006.1_pt1 | contig 268015 bp, 237 predicted proteins | sample 1538301 | NCBI WGS metagenome assembly OCAK01 (sample SAMEA2580285, study PRJEB22360) | human gut metagenome | biome: human gut; feature: human-associated habitat; material: faeces | place: Denmark | collected 2008/2010 | reverse complement strand
AGCAGAGGACTGAAAATCCTCGTGTCACTGGTTCGATTCCGGTTCTAGGCACTTATTTATACCATAGGTATTACGTTATGTAGTATCTATGGTTTTTTTGTATCCCAATAATAAATAACAGTAAATAAAAGATGAGAGTGTAACAATGAATTGGAATGGAGATAAGAGTATAAAGATGAATTTAGATAAAACGGGAAAATCGGATAAAACAGGAACTACAAATAAGGATATTAAATATGATGATATATTATTGAATGGCAATGCAGGAACTACAAATAAAAATTCAGGCATTAAACCGAATGTTAAATATAATGATATATTGTCTAAGTTAGATAAATATAAATATGAAAATATAGTACCTATGCATATGCCGGGGGCTAAGAGAAATAAAGAATTAATTGAGTTATATATGGGTGATATGGGAAATCCATATGAGAAAGATATAACGGAGATTAATGGTTTTGATAATATGCACAATGCCGAAACTATTATTAAAGATGCGTTTGATGAGGCGGCGGAGCTTTATGGAGCTGATGAGAGCTGGTATCTGGTAAATGGAAGCACTGCAGGTAATATGTCGGCAATATGCGGAGTTACCCATAAAAATGATGTTGTTATAATGGCAAGAAACTGTCATATATCAGTTTATAATGCAGTTATCCTCAATGAACTGAATCCCGTGTATATTTATCCAGAATATGATGAGAAATATGGGTATTATAAGGGGATAACATTAAAAGAAATTAAGGACATTGTGGATAAATACAGCTCAGACCATGACAGAAATGATATTAAAGCCGTGATACTTACATCACCAACTTATGAGGGAAATGTATCTGATATTAAATCAATAGCAGAGTATCTTCATCAATATAATATTCCATTGATTGTTGATGAGGCTCATGGTGCACATTTTAATTTCTCGGAAAGCTTTCCACAGTCAGCAGTTAAGTGTGGAGCTGATATAGTAATTAACAGTGTGCATAAGACACTTCCATCGCTTACACAGACTGCACTTATTCATATTAATTATGGAATAGTTGATGTAGAACGTATAAGAAGGTATTGGAACATATACCAGTCGACAAGTCCATCGTATATATTAATGTCTTCCATAGCAAGAAGCTTAAGCATTGTTAAGAATGACGGTGATAAATTATTTGCTGAATATGTTGATAAGCTCACTATTTTAAGAAATGGATTGTCAGAATTAAAGCATATCAGGTTAATAAATACAGACGACATATCAAAGCTTGTATTAGGATATAAAGATGCAAAATGGTTATATGACACTTTATTTTATAAATATAAAATCCAGCTTGAAATGTCATCTATAAAGTATGTGATAGCGATGACATCAATATTTGACTCGCAGGAGTATTATGATAGATTTCTTGCGGCATTAAAAGAGATAGACGAAGAATTAGATAATAGAGTTCTTGCGGCATTAAAAGAGATAGACGAAGAATTAGATAATAGAGTTCTTGCGGCATTAAAGGAGATAGACGAAGAAATAGATGAGAGTAGGAGTAAATATAATAATAGAAGTAAAGATGAGATTTTAATTAATGATGAGGATAATGGTAATAAGATAAATGTTGCTGATTTCAGGGATGAGCAGGCGTTGACAATTGCACAAGCATTTAACAGGCGTGATTTATCAGGTTGTGATGAAATTCAGATGAATAATGAGAAGATATATGGTAAGATAAGTGGAGAGTCAGTGTATGTATATCCACCGGGAATACCGATATTATGTCCGGGAGAGGTTATTACACGAAAGATTATTGCAATACTTCAGGCGGCCGGTGAGGCAGGTCTGGAGGTTGTAGGTGTAAAAGAAGGAGCTTTGTTATGCCTGAGATAGCATTTTTAATGGGAAAAAGTTCAAGTGGTAAAGATAATATATTTAAGGCTTTAGTTGGTGATAAGGAGCTAAATCTTAAGACTGTTATTATGTATACAACAAGACCTATGAGAGCTGGAGAAAAAGAAGGTGTAGAGTATTATTATGTAGATAATGAGAAGGCATTGGAGCTTGAAGCGGCGGATAAAGTAATAGAGATGCGGATATATAACACAGTGTATGGAGAGTGGAAGTATTTTACAGTTGATGATGGGCAGATCAGGCTTGGAAGCGGTGACAAGTACATTGTTATAGGTACTATTGAGGCTTACAATAAATTTTGTGCATACTTTGGAAAAGATGCAATATTACCGATATATATAGAAGTCGATGATGGAATAAGGCTTATGAGAGCTATCAACAGGGAACAGAAGCAGGAAGTACCACAGTATGAGGAAATGTGCAGGCGTTTTCTTGCAGACAGTAAAGATTTCTCGGAGGAAAAGATTAAGGAAGCCGGAATTAATCAGAGATTTAGCAACGATGGAACAATAGAGGATTGTATAAGGGACATCAAAGAGGCAATTAAACAGCAGCTTTTATAAATGCAGTAAGAGTGAGTTGGCTTGAATTGTCTTAATGATATTTATATGATACAATTATATGATGGTGGACACGAAAGAGAGTAAAGTTATGGATATAAAGATTAATGATATACAGACATCATCTTCAGTTCAGCAGGTGAAGAATACAGAGAGTACGGACAGTAGTTTTAAGTTTACTCTTATTAGTAATATAGAAGAAAAGGATCTTCAGGAAAAGCTTGGCAGTATGATGGAACAGATTACTGAGCAGGGTGAGAAGATTGCAAAGCATATGGATATTAAGGATATGCGAAAGTACAGGGAGCTTGTTAAGGGATTTCTTAACGAGGTTGTTAACCGTTCCCATAAGTTCTCAAGAGAGAACTTTCTTGATAGACGAGGCAGACACAGAGTATATGGTATTGTTAAACTTGTGGATAAGAATCTTGATGAGCTGGCAGGAGAACTTGTTAAAGAAGAGAAAAATCATCTTGAGATTGTAGGAAGAATTGATGATATCAGGGGTTTATTGCTTGATATATCAGCATAAGATTGGAGTATATAATGAGCACATTTTCAGATATTTATGGATACGATACAATTAAAGAGCATTTACAGAACGCAATTAAATTAGATAAGGTATCACACGCTTACATTATCAATGGAGGGCTTGGTGCTGGAAAGAAGATGATTGCCAAGATATTTGCAAAAGCATTACAGTGTGAGGCAGAAGGCGATAATAAGCCTTGTAATAAATGTCATTCCTGTATACAGACAGAGTCAGGCAATCAGCCTGATATAATATGGGTACGACACGAGAAGCCTGCAAGTATAGGTGTAGATGATGTAAGAGATCAGATAATATCAGATATGCTTATTAAACCATACTCAAGCCGTTATAAGATATACATTATAGATGAGGCTGAGAAGCTTACAGTGCAGGCACAGAATGCACTTCTTAAGACTATAGAAGAGCCACCAGCGTATGGTATTGTTATATTTCTTACGACTAACGCAGACATTTTCTTACAGACTATTATATCAAGATGTGTGCTTCTTGATTTAAAGCCATTAAAGGAAAGCGTAGTTATGGATTATCTTAAGGATAACTATGACGTGTCAGAATATGAACGTAAGTTTGCGGCTGATTTTGCACAGGGTAAGATTGGACGTGCTAAGACTATTATAGAAAGTACGGAATTCGCACATTTAAAGAATGATGTTATGCACGTTATCAAGAATGTGAAGGATATGACGGCGGCAGACATAATGGCAGTTGTTAAAGATGTGACTAATTACAAGCTTACAATAGACGATTATCTTGATCTTATGGCTATGTGGTTCAGGGACGTGCTTATGTTTAAGAGTACCAATGATACGAATTATCTAATATTTAGTGATGAGATTTCGCTTATCAAATCGCAGGCTGAGGTTATGTCATACGAAGGAATTCAGGATATACTTAATTCTATAGATAAAGTAAAGGTAAGACTTAAGGCCAATGTTAATTTTGACTTATGCATAGAACTTCTTATTATGGCTATGAAAGAGGATATGTAGGCAGTTAGTGAATAATTGGCTGATGTTAGGAATTAATATTTGGCAGGATTGGAGATTAAAAATAGATGACTAAAGTTGTTGGTGTTAGATTCAGGCAGGTGGGCAAAATATATTTCTTTGCACCGGGACAGTATAATGTTGAGGTTGGTCAGCACGTTATTGTTGAAACAGCAAGAGGAATTGAGTATGGCCACGTTGTTCTTGGTGAAAGAGAGGTTGAGGATTCAGCAGTTGTACAGCCGCTTAAGGCTATTATCAGAATATCGACACCTGATGATGATGAAAGGGAAGCTAAGAACAGGGAAAAGGAAAAAGAAGCGTATAAGATATGTCTTGAGAAGATTAAGAAGCATAATCTTGAAATGAAGCTTATAAAGGTTGAGTATACATTTGACAATAATAAAGTATTGTTCTACTTTACAGCGGATGGAAGAATTGATTTCAGAGAGCTTGTAAAGGATCTGGCAGCAGTATTTAAGACAAGAATTGAACTTCGTCAGATTGGTGTAAGAGATGAAACTAAGATATTAGGCGGAATTGGTTCTTGTGGAAGACCATTGTGCTGTGCAACATATATGCCAGAGTTCATACCAGTGTCAATTAAGATGGCAAAGGAACAGAATTTATCGCTTAATCCATCAAAGATATCGGGTGTGTGTGGAAGACTTATGTGCTGTCTTAAGAATGAGCAGGAAACTTACGAGGAGCTTAACAGCAACCTTCCTAATGTGGGAGATTATGTTACTACACCTGAGAAGTTAAAGGGTGAGGTATCAAGCGTTAATGTGTTAAGACAGCTTGTTAAGGTAATTGTCACACTTGATGGAGATGAGAAAGAGATAAGAGAGTATCCTGTTGCTGAGCTTAGATTTAAGCCTAAGAGAAGAAACGACAGAATGAATATAGATGATAAAGAGTTAAAAGAACTCGAAGAGCTTGAGAAAAAGGAAGGAAAAGCCCATATTAATGATGACTGATGCTAAGATTAATGCAGGTATTAATGCCAATGAGAGAATTGATGACTTATGCAGGGATAATCTCAGACTAATCCAGAATACAGATGTGTTCTGTTTTGGAATGGATGCTGTGTTGTTGTCTACATTTGCGAAGGCCGGAAAGAACCAGAAGGTGCTTGATATGGGTACTGGAAATGGTGTAATACCAATTCTTATGCAGGCGAAAAATCCAGGCAGTATGTATACAGGCTTGGAAATTCAGGATATCAGTTATGACCTTGCTGTCAGAAATGTTGAACTTAATAGTCTGTCAGACAAGGTTAATATTGTAAAAGGTGATATTAAAGAAGCTTCACATATTTTAGGTGGGGCTTCTTTTAATGTGGTTACAAGCAATCCACCATATATGAATGAAAATCACGGAATTGTTAATCCTGAGAGTGCCAAGGCAATCGCAAGACACGAGCTTCTATGCAGTCTTGAGGACGTTGTAAGGGAAGCTTCAAAGTGCCTTAAGGTTAAGGGACATATGTATATGGTTCACAGACCATCAAGACTTGTAGATATATTTACTTCTATGAAGAATAACCACCTTGAGCCAAAGCGTATAAGGCTTGTGTATCCGCATATAGATAAGCCAGCTAATATGGTGCTTATAGAGGCGGTAAAGGGCGGACGTTCACAGCTTATAGTGGAAGAACCACTTATTGTATACAATAGCGATGGAAGTTACACGGAAGAACTTTTAAAAATGTACAATTAGTATGAATTTAAGAGAGGAGCAGTATGGAAGATAATATTACAGATATTGATTATGATAGTGTGCAGGCACATGAAGAATTTAATGGCTCTCATAATAATAGCGGAGTTGGGCAGTTATATTTGTGTGCAACTCCGATTGGTAATCTTGAGGATATTACGTTCAGGGTGTTAAGGATATTAAAGGAAGTTGATATTATTGCGGCGGAGGATACGAGAAACAGCATAAAGCTGCTTAATCATTTTGAGATTAATACGCCGATGACAAGCTATCATGAATATAACAAGTATGATAAGGCAAAGGTGCTTGTTGAGAAGATGCTTAAAGGAATGTCAGTCGCTGTAATAACTGATGCTGGAACACCTGGAATATCTGACCCGGGAGAGGAGCTTGTAAGGCAGGCACTTGCATCAGGAATTAAGGTATCATCAGTTCCTGGTGCGGCAGCGTGTATAACGGCACTTACAATGTCGGGACAGGCAACAAGACGTTTTGCATTTGAAGCATTTCTTCCGGCGGACAAGAATGAGCGTAAAGACATATTAAAAGAACTTGAAGATGAAACAAGAACAATGATTATATACGAAGCTCCACACAGGCTTTTAAAGACACTTAAAGAGCTTTCTGAGGTGTTAGGAGGAAGCAGGGCAGTTACTATATGCAAGGAACTTACCAAACGCTATGAGAATAGTATGGTTACAACGCTTGCAGAGGCGTGCAGTTATTATGAGAATAACCAGCCAAGGGGCGAGTATGTTCTTGTAATTGCTGGAAAAGACAGAAATGAGCTTAAAGAGGAAGCACAGGCACAGTGGCTTACTATGTCTGAGCAGGAACACGTTGATATGTATATAGCACAGGGACTTGATAAAAAAGAGGCTATGAAGGCAGCAGCCAGGGACAGGGGCGTATCTAAGAGGGATATATATAATAAGCTTCTGGGAAATTAGTTCTTAAAAGAAAAAATGTTACACAAATGTTAAAAACTTATATAAAAGAGTGATTAAAAGAGAGTCTTAGCTAAAATAAATTTAAGAGTAAATTTTAAAATTATAGGTGGAGTGGTACAAATCCCCTTCTTTGTCAGATAATATTTCTGGTAAGGAAGGGGATTTCTTATCTTCTAATCTTCTATTGTATGTTCATTGATAATTGCCTTAATGGCCTTATAAAGGTAAGGCTTGAGCCTGTCAATATCAGCTGGTTCTTTGTAAAGGATTGAGCTGTAGCATGTTGAGCTTATAAGCTCGACAATCATAAACAGCATAATCTCGGGCTCGTTGAGGTTAAGACCAGAGTCTTCAAGCATTTCATAGTAGATATCTTTAAAATTAATGTCGTCATCAGCGACATTGGTTGTAAGAGCCTCTTTAAATATTCCCCACGACAGGTTCTTTGATATAAATGTAAGAAGTGTCTGGTTGGTGTTAAGCACATTAATTATGTGGTCAGCAATAAATATAATCTCCTCAGTAAATGTAATTGTAAACGAATGGTCATTAATCTGCTGTTCTTTTATATGAAGCTCTAATGCACTCACTGCATTTTTAAAGAGCTTGCTTGCCTCGTGAGAAACGAGCTTATTTCTTATATCATATTTATCTTTGAAATACAGATAAAAAGTTCCCTTGGCAATTCCAGCTTTCTGTGAAATCTCGGCAATTGATGTCTTGGAAACACCCTGCGTTGTAAAGAGCTTAAAAGCTGTATCTAAGAGGGAAGTCCTTTTCTGTTGTTTGTTGTTCTCAAGTTTTCCCATAAAATCTCCAATCTAATGCAGGCATAATATTAGTTGTTCTGTCAATTAATATTCTACCATGTTGAAAATAAAAAATCTATAAAAAAATGACTTTTAGTCATTTTGAGTATTGACTATCGGTCATTTTGTGCTAGAATAACACTTGCAAAGAAAATGACCAAAAGTCATATTTGAGAGATCACGGTCATATGTATTGAATTGATAATAAATGTAATTAATTAAGAGAGTTATTAATTATTGAGAGGTTATCAGTCCAATCAAAGTAAAATTACGTCGCAGACGTAGAAATGAGGCGAGTTATGGAAAAGTTTGGAAAAGTAATTGTTAAACTCAGAATTCCAATTCTTATTCTGAGTTTCCTGCTTCTTATTCCATCTGCAATCGGATACTTTAATACAAGAGTTAATTACGATATTCTGTATTATCTTCCGAATGAGATAGAGACTATGCAGGGTCAGGACATTCTTATGGATGACTTCAATAAGGGTGCATACGCGATGGTCGTTGTCCAGAATATGGATACGAAGTCTACTGACAGACTTATTAAGAAGGTAGAGAATGTAGACCACGTTGCACAGGTTATTTCTTACACAGGAATAGTTGGTGAAGATGTTCCATCTGAGATTGTTCCATCAAAATTCAGAAAGTATTTCGAGAATGACAGCACAGATACAACTTTATTTGCAATATTCTTCGATAATACAACTTCAAGTGATGATACTATGAATGCTATCATACAGATAAGAGAGCAGACAGAGGGTCAGGCCTTTATAAGTGGTATGTCAGCAGTAGTTACGGATACTAAGAATCTTTCGGAGAAAGAGACACCACTTTATGTACTTATAGCAGTAGTTCTTGTATGTATCGTGCTTGCTATATTTATGGATTCATTTCTTGTACCAGTATTCTTTATGATAAGTATAGGAATGGCAATTGTATACAACCTGGGTTCTAACATTTTATTAGGTGAGGTTTCATATATAACTAAAGCTCTTGCGGCTGTACTTCAGTTAGGTGTTACACTGGATTATTCAATCTTCTTATGGCACAGCTACAAGGAAATGAAGGAAATATATCCGGATGACCACAAGGAAGCGATGGCAGTTGCCATTAGTAATACACTTACATCCGTAGTTGGTTCTTCTATAACAACAGTTGCAGGTTTCATTGCACTTTGCTTTATGAGCTTCACACTTGGTCTTGACCTTGGTATCGTTATGGCAAAGGGTGTTGTATTCGGTGTTATCGGTTGTGTAACAATCCTTCCATCATTGATACTTACATTTGACAGGGCATTAGAGAAGACAATGCATTGTGAGATTATGCCAAACTTCGATAAGCTTGCTACATTTATAGTAAACCACTCATGGATATTTGTAATTGTCTTTGTTGTATTATTAGGACCTGCTATATATGGACAGAATCATACATCAGTATATTATGATTTGTCTGATACACTTCCAGATGACCTTGCCTGCTCACAGGCTAATAAGAAGCTGGAAGAAAACTTTGATATGAATTCAATCTATATGATACTTGCTGACTCTAGTATGTCTACAGATACAGCTAACGAAATGCTTGATAAGTTAGGTGATGTAGACGGTGTACAGTTCGCACTCGGACTTGACACAGCACTTAAGTCTGGTATTCCACAGGAATTCTTACCGGCTAAGACAGTATCAGAGCTTAAGGGTGAAGATTATCAGATAATGATGATTGCTACAGATTACAAAATAGCATCAGATGAAATTAACAATCAGATTAGTAAGGTGAATGATATTGTAAAGTCTTACGATTCTAAGGCAATGGTAGTTGGTGAAGCTCCTTGTACCAAGGATCTTATCACTATAACAGATAAGGACTTTAAGACAGTCAGTGCGGTATCAATAGTAGCTATATTTGTTATTATCCTGTTCGTACTTAAATCAATATCGCTTCCAATTATACTTGTTTCAGCAATCGAATTTGCTATCTTTGTTAATATGGGTATTCCATATTTTACGCATACACAGATACCATTTATTGCATCAGTAGTTATCGGTACTATCCAGCTTGGTGCAACAGTCGATTATGCTATTCTTATGACAACAAGATATAAGAAGGAAAGAAGCCAGGGATACGCTAAGAAGGAAGCAATCCAGATAGCTCTTTCAACATCAATACCATCAATTATTGTTAGTGCGCTTGGTTTCTTTGCCGCAACATTTGGTGTTGGATGTATAGCTTCAGTTGATATGATTGGTTCGCTTTGTACACTTATGGCGCGTGGTGCAATTATAAGTATGTTCGTAGTTATCTTCATACTTCCATCATTGTTTGTATTATGTGATAAGCTCATTATCAATACAAGTATAGGATTTAAGCCTAAGAAGAATCAGGATATGTAATCAGAAAGATGTATGAACGGGTCAAAGGTGTATATGCCGTAACAGATATAAGAATATATCAGGAAGTAAGAAAATGGAGGAATAGTTATGGTTAAGAAGACTTTATTTAAATATAGTTCAGTATTATTAAGTGTTGTTCTTATTGCTTCAACACTTACAGGCTGTGGCACTAGCACAGCATATAATCAGACAGGCAGTGAGGTTGCAATAAGCAGTGAGGCTGCTTCTAATACAGAGAATATTATAACAAATGCTATTAAGAACGAGCTTTCAATATCAAATACAAGTACATTAAAGACAAATACAAGAGACGAGATGGTATATGTATTTGATAAGGCAGACGGAACTCAGGATCACGTTCTTGTAACAGAAAAGGTTACTGATTCTAAGGGCGAAACAACAACTAACCAGAGCACATCTGATAAGACTGCTCCTGTTTCAATAAAGGTTACTTACAAGTTAAATGGTGTTGAAACTAAGCCAGAAGATATGATTGGCAAGAGTGGTAAGGTTACTATCAGATATGACTATACTAACAATGAGAAGAAGAATATAACAGTTAATGGAAAGTCACAGACAGCTTATGTTCCATTTACTATGATTACAGGAACACTTCTTCCAACAGATAAGTTCAGTAATGTAGAAGTTACTAACGGCAAGGTAAGCAAGGTTGGCGATAATATCATTGCACTTGGTATGGCTATGCCAGGCTTAAAGGATACTTTAAACCTTAAGTTTGATGGTGAAAGCCTTGATATGGATATTCCAGAATACTTTGAAATATCAGCAGATGTAGAGGATTTCGAGCTTGATATGTCTATGTCAGTTGCTACAACAAGCACACTTAATGATATAGATACAGATGATTTCTCACTTGCTAAGCTTGAAGATAAGATGAATGAGCTTCAGTCAGCAGCTGACCAGCTTACAGATGGAACAGTTACTCTCCAGAATGGTACACAGACACTTTCTGACAGTATTCCAGCACTTACAGATGGCGTGAACCAGTTAAATGATGGTGCAAGCCAGCTTAAAGATGGTATCTATGCTTATACAGATGGTGCTACAGCTCTGGCAGCAGGTGCAGGACAGCTTAAGGATGGTATCAGTGCATACACAGCAGGAGCTAACCAGCTTGGTGCAGGTGCAGGACAGTTACAGTCAGGTTTAAAGACTTATACTGATGGTGTAGGAGCACTTAATGCAGGTTCAGGCACATTACAGAGTGGTCTTTCAACATATACAGGCGGTGTTGCCAGTGCGGCAGCAGGTGCAGTTTCATTACAGACAGGTTTAAAGGCTTATACAGATGGTGTTGCTAGTGCAGAGGCAGGAGCTTCACAATTAAATGAAGGAATAAAGAGCATTAAGACAGCACTTATTGGAAATGTTGTTAAGGAACTTGCAGCTAATTCAACAGCTTATAAGATGAATTCTGTAGCAGACTCAACAGGAAAGACTGTTATGGAGCAGGCAGCTGATTTACAGAAATTAGGAACAGCATTAGGTCTTAGTGATGTAACTATAGCAACAGACCTTAGTGATCTGGGTAAGAAGAGCAGTAGTGAGGCAGCAACAGATATATCAGTTTATTTTGTAAAGTATCTTACAGCTTATACAACTAATATAATAACAGAGACATATACAGAAGCTATGACAAGCGGTAAGCCATATTCTCCACAGGTATCACAGGCTGGTTCAAAGGATTATGTATATGTTAACCAGTTAGGACTACTTATTAAGGCTGCTGGTAATATAGGGGCTTCAAGTGCATTAGATGCAGTTGTTAGCAATCTTAGCAATAATGAAACTATTAATGCAGCATTAAAGCAGCTTACAGAAGGAAGCCAGTCATTAACAGACGGACTTGGTGAACTTGTTAAGAATAACGATACACTTAACGCAGGTGCATCACAGCTTAATGCAGGACTTGCACAGCTTAGTGGTAACAATGATACACTTAATGGTGGTATAGCACAGATAAGCGCAGGACTTGCACAGCTTAGCGATAACAATGATACACTTAATGGTGGTATAGCACAGATAAGTGCAGGACTTGCACAGCTTAACGACAATAATGATGCACTTAACGGTGGTATTGAACAGATAGCTGGTGGTTTCAGCACACTTAATTCTAACAATGAAGCTTTAAGAAGTGGTTCTACACAGCTTGCTGATGGAACATCAACACTTAAGTCATCTTCTGTAACTTTAGCAGATGGCGTAACACAGCTTAATGATGGTGCTATAACACTTAAAGATGGTATGGCAGAATTCAATGAGACAGGTATTAAGGCTATTACAAGTCTTGTTGGAGATGATGCTGATACAGCAGTAGATACAATCAAGGAAGTAATCAAGCTTGGTCAGAATTACAACACATTCCTTGGTAAATCAGATGGTAAGGACAATTCAGTAACATTTATATATAAGACAGCTGAATTAACTAAATAAGCTTACTTTTCCAAAACTCTCATATATAAATTATGCCGGCCCGGTCGGCGGAAAGATTAATAATCTTTCAAAAAACCCCACAGAAATTCATATCTGTGGGGTTTTTGCTATGCAGACAGTGCGTTAAAGGTTACGCAGCTGCGACAGTATAGTTATATGTTAATATAATTCCATAATTATTTTGAATGTTATGATATGCTTTTAAAATAATCTTCAAGCCTTGTAAATGTCTTAATAAGTACGGCGGCTTCATCTTCGCTTAAATCGTCAGTAATATGTTTAATCATATCCTGATGAAATTTCATATGGTGAGTGTATGCCGCATTACCCTTTGGTGTGAGGGAAGCATATACGACACGGCGGTCTTCTTCACTTCTTGTCCTTATTACATATCCCTTTTTAACAAGTCCGTTAATGCCGACTGTAAGAGTTCCCATAGTCACGCCTAAGGCCTTGGATATTGTTCCCATAGTGCGTGGCTCTTTAATTCCGATAGCTTCAATTATGTGCATATCAGTAACTGTGATGTCAGAAAATTCATCTGTAATTAAAGCCTTTTCTTCAATGTTCATTATATCATTGAATAAAGTTACTAAAATAGAGTTCAATGATTCGTAAATGTCCATAGGTATTACTTTCCTCGCTTCAAAATATTTTTAATTATACAATGAAATGGTGTGTTAATGCAACAAAATACTGCGGTATTTATGAGTTAATGCGTTAAATACAATTTGCAATTTTATAGGATAAGTAGTATCATTAAATGGAGTATTATTTTGACAATATAGAGCAATAAAAGTACAGATTATTGCCATAAAATATTACTTAATATCAGGTTTAAAGTTTAATGATAGATGGAGGCACGTATGAAGTTCATAGCAATTGGCGAATTGATGTTAAGATTGTCACCACCTAACTATGAGAAGATAGTTACAACCCACAATTTCATAGTTAACTATGGTGGAGCAGAAGCCAACGTAGCAGTTTCACTCGCTAACCTTGGTGTAGATTCAACATTTTTTACAGTATTACCTAACACAGACCTTGGTAAGTCTTGTATCAACTACCTTAAGGCTAATGATGTACACACTAAGCACATTATCAAGTCTGACGGAAGAATGGGACTTTATTACCTTGAAGAAGGTGTTTCAGTAAGACCTTCACAGGTAATATATGATAGAGGAAGCTCAGCATTTGCTGAATATGATTATAAGGATGTAGATTTTGAGAACATCTTAAAGGATTATGACTGGTTACATTTAAGTGGCATCACACCAGCTCTTTCATATAACTGCCGTCGTCTTATAGATAAGGCTATCAAGGCAGCTAAGAAGCTTGGACTTACGGTAAGCTTTGATCCTAATTTCAGAAGTACATTATGGTCTTTTGAAACAGCAAGGGATGTACTCAGCAGATATCTTCCATATGTAGATGTACTTATAGGTATTGAGCCTATCCATGTATACAATGCAGATGGTACAGATGTTAAGGACGGCCTTACTATGGATCCATCATTTGAGGATATGGACAGAGTATTCAAGGCTATTGATGAGCAGTACCATATGAAAGCAATTGCAAGAACAGTACGTTATGTTCATTCAGGAAGTAATAACTCTCTTAAGGCTTTCTACTATGCTGACGGAAAGACTTACGAAAGCAAGACACTCAATTTTGAGATTGTTGACCGTGTTGGTGGTGGAGATGCATTCTCTTCTGGTCTTATCTATGCTCTTATGCAGAATGACTGGAAGCACGAAGATATCGTCAATTTCGCAGTAGCTTCTTCAGTAATGAAGCACGCTATCCGCGGCGATACTAACATCACAAGCGTTGACCAGATTAAACGACTTATGAATAATGCTTCATTTGATGTGCAGAGATAATAAGCGTAGGTCATACAGAAGGAAGGTCTAAGGAAAATCAGTACTTGAATAATGATTTTCCCTAGACCTTCTTCATATGAGATTAATAACAGATAGATTATGGTTAATATACCGGAGGATATATGAAAAAAATAAAAGAACTTATGCCGGAGGCATATGATTTTAATGGAAAGCTTTCATTAAAACAGGCGATACCACTTGGACTTCAGCACGTTATGGCGATGTTTGTAGGAAATCTTACACCGTTGCTTATTATTACAGGAGCCTGTGGTATTGGAGCAGGAAGTGAGTATGCATCTATTCAGGTTGCACTTTTACAGAATGCTATGATTATAGCTGGTATTGTAACACTTATACAGTTGTTTTCAATTGGACCTGTTGGAGGCAAGGTGCCTATTATTATGGGTACAAGCTCTGGATTTATCGGAGTATTCAGCAGTATAACAAAGGTTATGGGAGGCGGAGTATTAGCCTATGGTGCAATTATGGGAGCATCCATTATAGGTGGTCTTTTTGAAACTGTGCTTGGTGCATTTATTAAGCCTTTAAGAAGATTTTTCCCATCAGTTGTAACAGGAACTGTTGTGCTTTCTATTGGACTGTCACTTATTTCTGTTGGTATCAATTCATTCGGTGGTGGAAACGGGGCTAAAGACTTTGGCTCATTAGAGAATCTGTTTCTGGCGTTTGTTGTGCTTATTGTTATATTATTCGTTAAGCACTGGACAAAGGGATATCTTAGTTCATCATCTATACTGATTGGAATTATAGTTGGTTATATTGTAGCAGCTATTATGGGCTGTGTGCTTCCACATACAGCAGTTAATGCTGAGGGAGTTGAATATACTAAGTCATGGGTACTTAACTGGAATAAGGTTGCAGAAGCTAAGTGGATTGCGATTCCTAAGTTCATGCCAGTTAAGCCAGTGTTTGACTTAAGAGCAATACTTCCTGTGCTTGTTATGTTTGTTGTAACAGCAGTAGAAACTGTTGGAGATATATCAGGTGTTATGGTCGGTGGAGTAGGAAGAGAAGCGACAGATAAAGAACTTTCAGGCGGAGTTATGTGTGATGGTTTAGGTTCATCGCTTGCAGCACTTTTCGGTGTGCTTCCTAATACATCATTCAGCCAGAATGTTGGCCTTGTTGCAATGACTAAGGTTGTTAACAGAATTGCACTTGCATCTGGTGCTGTATTCCTTATATTATGTGGTCTTATTCCTAAGCTTGGAGCATTAATATCAATCATGCCACAGTCAGTACTTGGTGGTGCGGCAGTTATGATGTTCTCATCAATTATTGTAAGTGGTATCCAGCTTATCACTAAGGAGCCGCTTGATGCAAGAAGGCTTTCTATTGTATCGGTTGCACTTGGTGTAGGCTATGGTATGGGTGTAAGCCCTGCAATCCTTGCACATACACCACAGGCAGTACAGCTTATGTTTGGTGAGTCTGGTATTGTTCCAGCAGCATTTGTAGCAATATTACTTAACATAATTCTTCCTAAGGATAAAGCTGAGGAAACGGTTAAAGAAGTTGTTTCAGAAGAAGCAGCAACAATAAAGGAAAAGGCTGTAACTAAATAAGGTACAGCAATTAGCGAAGATACCGGGAAAGACGAATAAGGTCATCAGGAGTATCAATATCATATAATTCATATTCATCCTGTGCAGGAACTAAAACAACCTGTGCAGGATATTTTTTTGCAATAAAACCGCCACCCTTGCCCAGTGGAAGTGTAAGAAGCTCATTATAATAGCACTCAGGAAATATTACTGGTGCGCCTGCGTTTTCGTTGAAGGCAAGCCGGCATATCTTATTATTATTATTAATATTATTATTGGCATTGCTGGATTTATCTGTGCTGTTACAAGCAAAATAACTGCTGTTGTAGTAAATAAATAAAAGGCACAGCAGCTGAAGGCTTGTCTTAGTGATAAGCGGCTGGTCTGATGGAAGAAATAATATCCCTTGGGTGCAGCAGCTTTTGTGTCTGTTAGTTTCCTTTAGAATACGTGAAACACCAAGACGTACCATATCATTTCTGTAAGGCATATTGTGTTTAATGCAATGTATATGTTCCCGTTCACATATCTGTACAAGCTCATCATGACGGGTTACGGCAAGAGTTTTACCAAAGCTTACAAAGTGGCTTATATTTATCGCATTTTCAAAGAGAGTGTTGTTGTTGAAGGAGGCTAAAAGCTTGTTGGTACCGAATCTTTTTGACATACCGGATGCCATAATAATGCACGAAATAGAGCTGAAGGTATTATCAATATCGATTAAAAGTACATCAGATCTGCTTTTAATACTGTCAAGAAATTCTGTGGATTGTTTTCTGATGACCGCTAATACGCGTGAGTTATCAAGAAGACTTTTAATGTTCTCCTGAAAAGGGATACAGGAGCTTTCCAGATAACCAAGCTCGTCAATAACAAATACACTATCAGCAGAGGTCATAAGATGCTTCATAATGGCAGGACAGGCGCAGTTAATAAAGCCATCCTCTACGGAGGTCATGTTGTTGCCTTTTTTAGGGGAAACAGGAGTGAGTGTACGTGGTCTGCCAATCACATATTCTTTTCCATCATCTATAAGATTAGATTTAATAACAACTTCTGGTGTGTCTGTTCTGCGGCTTAGCAGATAATTGAAAAAATCAGACATATCCATAGTTTCTTCAATCTGGTTTAAAATGTTGTTTAACAGATATGATTTGCCACTTCCCCGGTCTCCCGTAATAAAAAGATGTTTTTTATCTGACATCTTAAAAAATGTAATTACAGCCAGAGCGTCTAAATAACAATTATCCATAGATTAAGTCACCTCATTTCAGTAAATGCTTTTATAACGTAGGCGTGTCTAGTGTAAATAGACATATATACGCAGTATAGGTATAGGCTATAATGCCACAACTACGCGGTGGGTTTTATGGTTAATGTCAGTACATTCAATGACATTAATATTATCATATATAAGAGACATCTTTTCATTAATAATATCAAGAGAGTCTGTATGTGTATTAATGGTGCTAAGGATTGTCCCAGACTTCATAAGAAGTATATTATCGCAGTATTCTAAAGCAAGCTCAGGGCTGTGAATACACATTAGGGCGCATCTGCCATCGGATACAATACTTCTTATGTGCTGCATAAGAAGATGACGGTTAGAAAAATCAAGTGCACTATCCGGTTCATCGAGAAGAAGCAGTGGGGAAGCCTCTATTATGGTGCGTGCCAGAATACATAACTGCTTCTGCCCTTCGCTTAAAGCTAAGAAGTCTGATTCGTATAAACCCTTAAGTCCAACCATATCAATAGCTTTATCCACACGCCTGAGCATATCTGTGGTGTAGCCTCCAAGTATGTGCATATGAGGATTGAAGCCAAGCAGACATACATCCCTGACGGTCATGCTTATAGTAAGATTGTTTCTTTGGGGAATGTAGCTTATGAGCTGTGCCTTTTTTTTAACAGAGAGGTTTTCAAGTAAGTGTTCATTAAGCTGACATTTTCCGTTGTGTTTTATAAGTCCCATGATGGCCTTAATAAGAGAGGTTTTACCACAGCCGTTATTGCCAATAACAGCATTAAGCTGTCCAGGCATAAGGTCAAAGCTTACGTTATCAACCGCACAGGTGCTGCCGTAATATACTGATATTCCGTCTGCGGAAAATGTATTATTGAATAAATCGGACATCATAACGCCTCCTTTTTATTAGCTCTGATAAGCAGAATGATAAGCAGTGGAGCACCAAGAAGTGAGGTAAATATACTGACTGGCAGCTCTGATGGGGATACACTTCTTGCCAGTATATCAGCAAGTGTCAGTAAAATAGCTCCTGTGAAGCCACTTGTTATGTATGTAAATATGTCATTACGCTTTGTAAGAAGTCTGGCAATATGAGGTGCGATAAGTCCGATAAAGCTTATAAGCCCCGTAACACATATTATTGATGATACGATAAGAGTAGCAAGCATTAATATAATAAAACGCAGACTTGTCACATTTACACCTAGTGATACGGCTTCTTCCTCGCTTGTAGAAAGAATGAGAACCTGTCGGTATAACAAAGCTATTACAATAAATCCGGCAAGTGTTGTGAAGAAGGGAATAGCAAGGCTGTCCCTTGAAATACCATTAAGGCTTCCCATAATCCAGTATTCGATTGAAGCAAGCTGTTTTTCGGGATCTGCAGCAAGCTTTAGAAACATAAGTATAGTCTGTGCCACAGAATGAATAGCTATACCGGCAAGCACGATTGTATAACTGTTTCTGCCAGGGACAAGATAAGCCGTAAGCAGAGTTATTATGAGTGCTGTAACAGCTCCGATAAAAGCAGATATGGAGATGACTGGAACAGAAGCAGAAACTGCGACTATTGCAAGAGCAGCACCGGCACTTGCACCGGAGGAAACGCCAACGATATCGGGAGAAGCCAGAGGGTTTTTAAATATAAGCTGATATATATAACCTGATATTGAAAGCCCAAAACCACCTATAACACCCATAAGGGCGCGGGGAAGCCTGAGCCTTTTAAAGACCATAATAGACATAGTATCACCAGACAGTAAGCTCTTTAATGTGAGTGGATACTGTCCGGTAATGACAGACCATACAAGTACCGCCAGAAGAAGCAGTACCTGTATGACTGATAAAAGTATAATTTTGTTCCGGTAATTAGAAGTATTTTTGAACATAAATCATCCTTATTTAGCAGGTGTGAATCCATAAAAGCTTTCATAGAATTTAGTTACACATTCTTCATAGAAATCATTAGTAACCTTTTCTGGGTGAAGAACAGAGGCAATATATATGCTTCCTAAGAAGCTTGCTGGTACAGGTGAATCCCATGCTTCTATATCACCAGGAAGTTTTACAACCTTTTTATTCTTAACAGCATTGCAGTCTGCAAGATTAGCATCATTTATAACGTCATCTACTGAGTAAGTTGCATCGGCAGCTATTATAATGTAATCAGGGTTCCAGGCAAGAAGCTGTTCATATGAAATATTTGCCCAGTAAGTATCTGTAAGCTCAGAGGCTGCATTCTTTCCGCCTGCATTGCTAAGTAATGTGTTCTGATACATCTTGCTTCCGGCTGTTGAAAGAACAGAGCTGTTGCCCGCAAGATATACTAAAGGAGTGCTCTCACCTGCAAGCTTGGCTTTATTATCAGCTAAAAATGTATCGATAGAATTGTTAAGTGCATCAGAGCGTCCGATTGTGTTAGTTATTTTACCAACAAGTGTTATACATTCCTTAAGGAGCGTTGCATCCTCAGGATTAACAACAACAGCCTTGATACCAAGACCTTCAAGTGTATCTGCAGCTTTTTTTAACTTCATAGGAAGGAATACAACATCAGGTGCTGCTGCAACACAGGCTTCTGTGTTGAATTCCTTAGCTGTTCCCATATTAGGGAGACTTACAATGGATGGAGCTGCAAGCTTATAGATGTTTCGTGTATTAGCCTTAGCTTCGATTCCCACAAGCTTATCCTTTAATCCAAGTGCAAGGAGAAGACTTGTAGAGATATAGTAAGATGAAGCAATCTTTTCAGGTGCTTTTTCAAAAGTTACTGTTCGTCCTGCCTGGTCGGTAACAGTAAGAGGGTAGCTTGTGCTTACCTCGTTGAATTGTGACATGACATCAAAGGCTGATGTTGAAGCAGCCTGTGTAGTACTGTCGTTTGCAGCAGAACTGCCACATGCTACAGTTGATATAAGCATGAGCACTGCAAGGACTAAAGCAGTTAATCTTTTAAAATTCTTCATATTTATCCTCATTTCTACTTTATTTTTACACATTTTTTATGTTGGCCAGAATATATCTGACAGCAACAGTTAAAACAAGTGCGCGAATGAATTTTATCAGATTGACAAGGCTTTTACAAGTCAGTATAGTTATATTATGATGTAATTAAGAAACGGTCAGGAAAAAGGTTAAATGTTGTTTAAAGCTGCACAGCAGGACTTTTATTTCTGGCATAAGTATGATCAAAATGAGGAGTTTTTATGCTTAATATACAGAATTATAAGAGAGTAGAAAGTATTGAAGAGGCCTACGAGCTTAACCAGAAGAAGGCTAACAGAATTGTCGGCGGCATGATGTGGATGCGTATGGGTGATAACAGAATCAATACCGCGATTGACATGTCAGGACTGGGACTTGATAAGATTGAAGAGGCAGATGAAGAATTTAAGATTGGATGCATGACATCACTAAGACAGTTGGAAAACCATAAGGGGTTTAATGAGTATACGAATGGCTGCGCTAAGGAAGCACTAAGGCATATTGTTGGCGTGCAGTTTAGAAATCTTGCAACAGTTGGTGGAAGCATATATGGAAGATATGGATTTTCTGATGTTCTTACATTATTAATTGGACTTGATTCATACGTTGAATTATATAAGGGTGGAATAGTTTCCCTAAAGGAGTATGCGGCAAAAAGCTATGACAGGGATATTATTGTAAGCATTATAGTTAAGAAAAAGCCAGTCAAGATGTTTTATGAGGCAGTAAGAATAACAGAAACAGACCTTCCGGTTCTTACCTGTGCTGGCGTGGGCTTTAGTGGTGCAGGTGAATATAATATATGCATAGGTGCAAGACCGGGAAGAGCTGTTGTTGTAGAAGATAAGGAAGGTATTCTTAAGGGCGTAGTAAATGATGAGACTATAGAGAGCTTCGCCAGATATGTAAGGGAAAATGTTTCTACAGAGAGTAATATGCGTGGAAGTGCTGAATACAGAAGCCATCTGGCACAAGAGCTTACCAAGAGAGCATTAAGGGCTGTAAATTATTAATAATTAGTTATTGATTATTAATAGCTGATGTATTATTTATATATAAATGTTAATATATAGATTTGTTTATATATCGATTTATTAGTGTATGGATTGGAGAATATATGTTAGTAGATATTAAGTTAAATGGAAAGTCGGTCAAAGCAGATGTGGCCTGCGATATGACTCTTTATGATTTCGTGAGGGAGCATGGCTGTTATAGTGTAAAATGTGGCTGTGAGACTTCTAACTGCGGACTGTGTACGGTATTTCTTAACGATAAACCAGTGCTTTCATGTTCGGTTCTTGCTGTAAGAGCAGATAAATGCAGCGTTACAACGCTTGAAGGTTTACAGGAGGAGGCCGCAGAATTCGTTACATTTATAGCTGACCAGGGGGCAGAGCAGTGTGGCTTCTGTAATCCGGGCTTTGTTATGAATGCTATTGCACTCTTTAGGGAGAATCCTTATCCTGATGAAGATGAGATAAAGGAGTTTCTTTCAGGAAATCTGTGCAGATGTTCAGGGTATGAAGGCCAGTTAAGAGGAATTCTGGATTACCTCAGGGTAAAAAAGGCTAAGGAAGCCAGTGTGGAAAATAAAGAAAATATAGCAGAGGAGGTGAAGTAATGAAGTCGGTTAATAAAGCGGTAAGAAAAAAGGATGCAATGGAGCTGCTTCTTGGAAAGCCAGTATATACAGATGATATTGCACCAAAGGATTGTCTTGTTGTAAAGCTTCTGCGTTCACCATATGCCAACGCATATGTTAAGAGCATTAATACAGATATTGCAATGAAGGTACCCGGAATAGAGGCAATATATACATATAAGGATGTTGACCAGAATATGAAGCGTTTTACCTGTGCCGGTCAGACGTATCCTGAGCCAAGTCCTTATGACAGGCTTATTCTTGATAAACATGTAAGATTCATAGGTGATCCGGTTGCGATTGTTGCGGGAGTGGATGAGCGCTGTGTTGATAAGGCAATGAAGCTTATTAAGGCAGAGTATGAGGTACTTGAGCCAGTGCTTGACTTTACAAAGGCAAAGGATAATGAGATACTTGTTCATCCGGAGGATAACTGGGAAGCAATGTGTCCTGTCGGAGCTGATAATAAAAGAAATCTATGTGCACATGATGAGTGCAGTAATGGTGATATAGATAGGGTGCTTGAGAGCTGTGATATTGTAATTGACAGGACATATCATACAAAGGCATGCCAGCAGAGTATGATGGAGACCTTCAGGACATTCTGTACAATCGATACTTATGGAAGACTTCATGTTGTAAGCTCTACACAGATAGTATTTCATTGCAGAAGAATCATATCACACGCACTTGGAATATCTCCATCAAAGATACGTGTTACAAAGCCTAGAATAGGTGGTGGTTTTGGCGCAAAGCAGACCTCAGTTTCAGAAATATATCCGGCATTTGTCACATGGAAGACTAAGAAGCCAGCTATGATTATATTCTCAAGGGAAGAATCATTGTCAGCTTCATCTCCAAGACACGAGATGCAGATGCATGTAAGGCTTGGTGCAACTAAGGATGGTATCGTAAAAGGAATAGATTTATATACTCTGTCTAACACAGGAGCTTATGGGGAGCATGGACCAACGACAGTAGGTCTTTCAGGACACAAGTCAATACCGTTATATGGAAAGGCAGAGGCATTCCGTTTTGTAAGTGATGTTGTATACACGAATGTTATGTCAGCAGGAGCGTACAGAGGTTATGGTGCCACACAGGGGCTTTTTGCCGTTGAATCTGCTGTAAATGAGCTTGCTGATAAGCTGCATATGGATCCTTTTGAAATAAGATTTAAAAACATAGTTAAGGAGGGCGATGTAATGCCTGCTTACTATGGTCAGGTAAATACAAGCTGTGCGCTTGACAGATGCTTAGCAAAGGTTAAAGAGATGATTAAATGGGATGAGAAGTATCCTATGAGAAAGATATCTGATACGAAGGCACGTTTTGTCGGAATGGGTATGGCTATGCAGGGCTCTGGTATATCAGGTGTGGATGTGGGAAGTGCCACACTTAAGCTTAATGATGAGGGTGTGTATACAATGAATATCGGTGCTGCTGATATGGGAACAGGCTGTGATACAATACTTGCACAGATTGCTGCGGAGGTGCTTGAGTGCAGTACTGATGACATAAGTGTATTCGGTGCTGATACTGATATATCACCTTATGATTCAGGATCATATGCATCAAGTACAACATATGTTACCGGAAAGGCTGTTGAGAACTGTGCCTTAGAGCTAAGAAACAGAATCGAAAGTCTTGGAGCAAAGCTTATAGGCTGTGATAAGAGTGAGGTTACATTTGACGGAAGCTGTGTAAGCTGTGAGGCTGGAGAGCACAAGGGTGCATCAGTAAGTCTTTGTGATATAGCAACAGCTTCTATGTGTGGCAATGATATGGCACTTTCTGTTACTAATACACATACATCACCTATTTCACCACCACCATTTATGGTAGGTGCAGCTGAGGTTGAAGTTGACCTTGTTACAGGCGAAAGCAGGGTTGTAGAATATGATGCATGCGTTGACTGTGGAACACCGGTTAATCCTAATCTTGCAAGAGTACAGGCAGAAGGCGGAATCCTTCAGGGAATTGGTATGGCAATGTCTGAAAATATCACATATTCTGATAAGGGAAAGCTTTATGAGAACTCATTCCTGCAATATAAGATACCATCAAGGATGGATATTGGACATATTAATGTTGAGTTTGAAAGTAGCTTCGAGGATGCTGGGCCATTTGGTGCTAAGTCAATAGGAGAGGTTGTAATAAATACACCACTTCCGGCTGTGACAGATGCACTAAGCCACGCAGCAGGAAAGAGGTTCTATGAGCTGCCTATAACACCGGAGCAGATTGCGATGGCGAGGGCAGAGAATAATTAGGATTATAACAAAGATAAGATAAAAGATAAGATGGCACGATTTATTTCTGGATAAAGGGAATGGTCGTGCTGTTTTTTATGTTTATAAATAAAGTAAAAGCTTGAAGAAATGGACAAAATGAGTGAAAATAGTTTTGAAGAAACAGTCATAATGAGCAAAAATAATCTTGAAGAAACGGTCAAAATACGCCAAAACAACTTTGAAGAAATGGGCAAAATGAGTGAAAATAATCTTGAAGAAACGGTCAAAATAAGAGATAATAATATTGAAGAAAGTTATATTATAATATGTATTATATAAAGAAATCAGGGGTGCTTTTAGCACGGTAAAGAATAATGACAATGATATAGTATAGTTCTGAAAGGGGAAGACTATGAATTTTAAAAGAAAAGTATATAGTAGATTGTTAGAATGGAAGGAAAAGTATTCGGATAAATATGCGGTGTTGTTAGAGGGGGCGAGACGAGTTGGTAAGTCTACAATCGCCCAAAGCTTTGGAGAAAATGAATATGACTCGTGTATTCTTATTGATTTTTCAAAAGCAACAGCTAATATATTGGAGTGTTTTGATGATATAGCAAATCTAAATATATTTTTTTTAAGATTGCAGGCGGAAACAGGTATAACATTATATGAGCATAAATCGCTGATTATATTTGATGAAGTCCAGCTATTCCCGAAAGCAAGACAGGCAATAAAACATCTTGTTGCAGATGGAAGATACAGTTATCTGGAAACTGGTTCACTAATATCCATAAAGAAAAATGTAAAGGATATTTTAATTCCATCGGAGGAAATGAAAATACAGGTGTATCCAATGGATTATCAGGAGTTCTGTGATGCAACGGGGGGAAACTATGAACTTCTTTGTCAGATATACAATACAGGTAAGGCTATTGGACAGCCAACTAATCGTAAACTGATGAGAGATTTAAGAATATATATGGCAGTAGGTGGTATGCCTCAGGCAGTTGAAGCTTATATAGAGGGTAAGAATTTCTCGGAAATTGATATGGTCAAAAGACAGATTATATCATTGTATGAAGAAGATTTTAAAAAGATTGATGGTTCTGGAAGAATCTCTGCGTTATATCACTCAATTCCGGCACAACTTGCAAAGGATTCAAAAAAATACAGGATTACTGCGGCAATAGGAAAGAAGAATAATTCAAAAACAGAAGAATTATTGTATGAGCTGATTGATTCAAAGACTGTCTTACCTTGTTATAATTCAACTGATCCAAGGGTAAGCCTGACAGATACAAAGGACTTTGACAGTTATAAATTGTATCTGTCGGATACTGGATTATTTATTACATTAATGTTTATAGACCGTCCAGTCACAGAAAATAATGTATATGCGAAGCTGCTTTCTGATAAGCTGCCAGCTAATCTTGGCTATTTATATGAGAATCTTATTGCACAGATGATTACAGCAGCGGGAAGGGAACTTTATTATCACACTTGGGAAAAAGACAAAAGCACACATTATTATGAGGTTGACTTTCTGATTTCTGAGGGAAGTAAAGTAAATGCCTTTGAAATTAAGTCATCAGGGGCAGGAAAGCACGAATCTATAAAACAGTTTTATAAAAAATTTTCAAAGAATGTAAGTAAGATATATTTAATATCACAAAAAGATGTTGGAAAAGAAGAAAATTTAATGCTGAAACCATTTTATTTAATGCCATTTCTCATAAAGTAGATGACTATTTTACATTATAAAATACAGGAGTAAAAATTATGCCTAATATATTAATTGTAGAAGATGATATAAATATTAATAACCTTCTTTGTGAGGTGCTTATGAAGGCTGGTTATACGTGTGAACAGGCATTTTCAGGAACAGAAGCAAAGCTGCTTCTTAATATAAAAGAAAAGGCTTATACGCTTGTACTGCTTGACTTAATGCTGCCTGGTGCAAGTGGTGAAGAGGTTTTAAAAGAAATAAGAAAACATGGAAGGCTTCCGGTGATTGTGCTGACTGCAAAGGATAGTATAGATGATAAAATCGGAGTGCTGACGGACGGAGCAGATGATTATATAACAAAGCCCTTTGAGATTAGAGAGGTACTGGCACGTATTCAGGTGCAGCTTCGTCATATAGAGGTGGAAACAAAAGGTGAAGCAGAGGCGGAAACGAAGGTAGAAGCAGAGGCAGAAACAGAAGTAAAAACAAAGGCTGGTATACAAAAAGGACAAGGCAGCGGAAGGCTTGAGTTCAGAGATATGGTGCTTACACGCTCTACCTTTGAGGTAAGTATCGGTGGCAGGGTGCTTCCTAAGATTACAAAACAGGAATTTGCAATACTGGAATTGCTGCTTAAAAACCCGAAGCAGGTGTTTAGCAAGGAGGATATATTCGAATATGCGTGGGATGAGCCATATATGGGTGAAACAAAGACTCTTGATGTGCATATAAGCAATATCAGGAAGAAAATAAAGACCGTTACATCTGATGAATATATAGAAACAATCTGGGGGATTGGATATCGCCTGCATGAATAATTTACTCTTTTTTTACTATTTATTTGCGATTGATTAGGATTTATTTTTTATGATAAGAGCAGTTAAGAAAAGGAGGAAAAGGCTTTGAGCGAATTATTATTGCAGACAAGGAATCTGACTAAGCAGTATGGCAGACACAGGGCGGTTGATGATGTAAATATGCACATTAAAAAGGGTGCGATATATGGCTTTATTGGAAGAAACGGAGCCGGTAAAACGACCTGTCTTAAGATGATTAGCGGACTGTCAACACCGTCTTATGGCGAAATAGAAATGTTTGGGTATAAAGGAAAGGACTTACAAAAGGTACGTTCAAGAGTAGGGTGTCTTATAGAAGCTCCCGGACTTTATGGCAATATGTCGGCATATGACAATCTGAACATTAAATGCAAGCTTACAGGGATTAAGAAAAAAGGATATATAGAAGAACTGTTAAAAACAGTGGGTCTTGATACTGTTGGAGAAAAGAAAACAAAGCATTATTCGCTTGGAATGAAGCAGCGCTTAGGAATTGCTCTTGCACTTGTAGGTGAGCCTGACCTGCTTATTCTTGATGAGCCGATTAACGGACTTGATCCACAGGGAATTGTGGAGGTGCGTGAAACCATCCAGAAGCTTGCAAAGGAGCGTGGCATGACAATATGTATTTCAAGTCATATTCTGGAGGAATTATCAAAGATTGCTACAGATTATGGCATTATTCATAATGGATGCCTTGTGCAGGAGCTTACAAGAGAGGAGCTTATGAAAAAATGCAGTGAGCGCATAGAGCTTACGCTTGATAATCCTAAGCAGGCTGTTCCTGTGCTTGATGATATGGGCTTTAGCAGCTATCAGGTTATAGATAAAGAACATATTCATATATTTGAAAGACTGGGAGAAAGTGCCAGCCTGAACATGGAGCTTGCAAAGGCGGGAATTCCAGTTAAGGGAATATCTATTACAAGTGAAGAGCTTGAGAATTATTTCTTAAGGCTTACAGGGGGTGACAATCGTGCTTAATATGATAAAGATGGATGTATACAGAATGTTTCGTACAAAGAGTATGTATGTAATATGGATTATATTGCTGGCATCAGCACTGCTTACCTCATTTCTTTCAAAAATAGATTATGATGCAGTTAATAAAGAGTGGGAGAGGCAGCAGGCAGTGGAAAGTCAGGCAGATACTGATGGTCAGGCAGCTGATGTGGTAAATGCACAAGACATAGAGCAACAACAGGCAGCTGACAGCAACAAGGAACAGCTTTCGCAGCAGAATACAGATAATGTCAATATTGGTATGAGTGTGGAATTACCTACGGAGCCAGGGAAGAAGGTTACGGTAATGGATGTTTTCTTTTCTAATGCACAGGGAAAGTTTTATGCACTTTTTCTTGTAATATTTGCGGTTATGTTTGCAACAGCAGATATTAAGAGCGGTTATATTAAGAATATTGGTGGACAGGTGTCACAAAGGGGGATGCTTATTGTTTCAAGGGCAGTTGCGCTTGCTTTATTTACAGCAATTACATTTGCAGGGATATTTGTATTCCAGGCAGCAGCGAATATGCTTGCGTTTAAATGTGTGGTGTGGGGTAACTGGAAAGAGATTATACCTTATTTCTTAACAGAACTTATGCTTCATTATGCGTTTGTGTTAATATGTATGGCGATAGCAGTTATAATTAAGAATAATGTTATAAGCATGACCTTATCGGTATGTCTTACCATGAATATAATGAGCATTGTGTATGCCCTTATAGATTATGTGGGCAATAGAGTGGGACTTCATAACTTCAATATATATAAGTATACAGTAACTGGAAGGATGGCAATGCTTCCTATGAATGCAGGCAGGGACGATGTTATTAGTTCAATGTGTGTGGCAGCCACATTTATTGTTATAATGCTGTCATTAAGCAGTTATATTTTTCAGAAAAGGGATATTTAGAGAATGAGGATTATTATTGGAATATTAGCAGTAATAATTATTATACAGGCATTTATTATGTGGAAATACCAGCGGCAGATTAAGGACATCTGCCGCCAGTTGTCGTTTCTTATGGAACACGATAGTAACAAGCTGATTCAACGCGAAATAGATATGGGGGGAATAGGTGAGCTTTCAGATAAATTGAATGAACTGCTTGACCTGCGTAAAAAAGAAAGAAACGAGTACAGAAAAAAAGAAGAGCTGATAGCAGACACATATACTAATCTTTCACACGATATAAGGACACCGCTTACATCGCTGGATGGGTATTTCCAGCTTATAGAGGAATGTGACAATATAGATGACCAGAGCAGATATCTTGATATAATCAGAGAAAGGCTTAACAGCCTCAATGAAATGCTGGAGGAGCTTTTTACATTTACCAAGCTGAAAAATGATTCATATAAGCTGGAGCTTACAGACTGTTGTATGAACAGAATATTAAAAGAAGCGGTATTTTCTTATTATGATGAATGGAAGAAGCAGGATATCTGCCCGGATATTAGTATTACTGAGGAAATGCTGCATATATCAGGTAATAAGCAGGGCTTAAGAAGAGTTATACAGAATGTCATAAAAAATGGTCTTGATCATGGGGAAAAGAATATAAGTATCGAGCTTACCAGAAAGGATAATCACGCCTTGCTTAAAATCAGCAATTATACAGAACATCCTGAAAATATTGACTTAAGCCATGTGTTTGAGCGTTTTTATAAAGCGGATGTTGCAAGAGGCAGAGCCTCAACCGGACTGGGTTTATCTATTGCAAAAGAGCTTGTGGAGCGTATGAATGGAGATATAAGTGCAAGAATGCAGGGAAATGATTTTATTATTGAGATAAAAGTTCCGCTTGTGGTATAACGAACACAATAGTACTCATCTTAAAAGTTCCTTACGGAACTTTGTATGTGCGCTGAAAAGCTGTGCAAATATTGTGGTATAATATGCATGAAAAAATAATAAAAATATTATACTACGCATTGATAAAAAAAATAACAAAGTGATATAAATGTAAAAGAAACAGGGGCTGTTACGGAGAAATTATATATAGAATATGCTGATTCGTTTAATGAATGGGGAATATTACAGATTCAATAATAAAGGGAGACATGCGTATGAAAAATATAAAAGAAATAGGGGATTTTTTTATAAATCTGAATGAATATGTATATGCAACAGATATAGAAACCAATGAGATTGTATATATGAATCATAAAGCATTGAAAGCGTATGGCTTAGAATCAATAGAGGATATAAAAGGCCTGAAGTGCTATGAGGTATTACAAAAAGCTTCTGTTAAATGTGGAATGTGCAACAACAGCAGGCTTCTGCCTGGAGCCTTTGATGAATGGCGTTATTATAATCCTGTATTAGATAAGTATATGATAATAAAGGATACACTGATAGAGGGCGAAGGGAACAGAAAGTACAGGCTGGAAATAGGCATAGATATAAGTGAAGAGCTTGCACAGGATAAGCTTATCCAAAAGTACAGAGAAACTGAGGCACTTGTCAATGAGGGCTTAAGAGAGGCACTTGCAGCAGATACACCTGATGAAACGATTAACACACTTCTTGGGTATATAGGTAAAGCACTTAATGGAGAAAGAACTTATATATTTGAAAAGAATATATATGGCAGAGATGATAATACATATGAGTGGACGGCAGATGGAATAAGGTCAGAGAAGGATAATCTTCAGAATCTGCCTCCGGAGGTATGTGCTAACTGGTATAAGTGTTTTGAAAAAGGCGGAAACATCGTAATTCAGGATATTGAAGAAATAAAGGATAGTGATTCCCTGCAATATGATAATTTAAAAAGACAGGGTATTCATTCAATAATTGCAATTCCTATATATAACGAAGGAAATGTTGTTGCATTTATGGGAATAGGCAATCCGCCACTGCTTACACTTAAATATGCCTTAAGTATACTTGAGATTATGGGAGCTTTTATTATATCGTGTATAAAGCGCAGGAATATGATGAGAAAGCTTGAGAATATGAGCTATAAGGATGCCCTGACTAATATAGGAAACCGCTTTGCAATGAGTGCATGTGTAGATAATATAGATAAAAAACAAAGTATAGGCGTTGTATATTGTGATGTTACAGGACTGAAATATGTGAATGATACGATGGGACACGAGGCTGGTGACAGACTTATTCTAAATGCATGTGCATGTCTTACGGATGTGTTTGGAGAAGATAAGGTGTTTCGTATAGGTGGAGATGAGTTCCTTGTAATCTGTACACAGATAGATGAGAATACATTAATAAAGCGTATAACAGAGTTAAAAGAACTAATGAAAGAGCGTTCTGTGAATATGGCAGCCGGTGTTATCTGGAGGGAGAATGTAATAACAGGCTTTGGCGAAATATTACGTGAGTCTGAGGAGCTGATGTATGCTGATAAAGCACAATATTATAAAGAAAAAGGTGTTGAACGCAGAAAAGGACGGGCATAGCAGGACTAAAGCAATACATGTAACACAATAACAGGAAATTTTGTGATAAATTATAATAAATAATACAGCTTAATTATTGACATTTTAAGATCAATTATATACAATCACATTATCTGCGATGACGAAGACAGTAGATTATGAAAGAAAGCAATAGCGAGCCGGGAGGGTGGAAGCCGGTGTGAGTAGAGCATAGTTGAATATCACTTCCAAGCATCCTTGCAGAACTTTGTAGTATGATATTATTGGTAACATTAAGGATAGTATTATATTACGAAAAGTAAGTAAGGACGGTAATCCTACCGTTACAAGGGACGCATATGATGGTATGTCGTAATTGATATAGGTTAAGTTGATTCAGCCCCTGTCGTATTACGGCAGGGGCTTTTTTGCGTGTGTAACGACATTTGTTACAGCACCAATAAAGCAAGCTAACATCGTTACGATTAAGTAAATGATTTGAAAGGAGTAACACAATGGTATACGAGAAAGTTTCATCAGATATGAATTTCGTAGACAGAGAAAAACAGGTTGAAAAGTTCTGGAAGGATAATGATATATTCCAGAAGAGTATTGATAACCGCAAGAAGGGGGAAACATATACATTTTATGATGGACCTCCAACAGCTAATGGTAAGCCACATATCGGACATGTTCTTACAAGAGTTATAAAGGATATGATTCCAAGATATAGAACAATGAAGGGTTATATGGTTCCACGTAAGGCCGGATGGGATACACACGGACTTCCAGTTGAGCTTGAGCTTGAGAAGGAATTAGGTCTTGACGGCAAGGAACAGATTGAAGAGTATGGTCTTGAGCCATTCATCAAGAAATGTAAGGAAAGCGTATGGAAATACAAGGGTATGTGGGAGGATTTCTCATCTACAGTTGGTTTCTGGGCTGATATGGATAACCCATACATCACATATGATGATAACTTCATCGAGTCTGAATGGTGGGCTTTAAAGCAGATATGGGATAAGGGTCTTTTATACAAGGGCTTTAAGATTGTTCCTTACTGCCCACGTTGTGGAACACCACTTTCATCACACGAAGTAGCACAGGGCTATAAGGCTGTTAAAGAGCGTTCAGCAGTAGTACGTTTTAAGTGTGTAGGCGAAGATGCATATTTCCTTGCATGGACAACAACACCTTGGACACTTCCATCTAACGTGGCACTCTGCGTGAACCCAGAAGAAACATACGTTAAAGTTAAGGCAGCAGACGGCTATACTTACTATATGGCAGAAGCACTTCTTGATAAGGTACTTGGTGGACTCGCAGTTAAGGCAGGTCAGACAGTAGGCGGAAATGTTATCGAAGAAGGTAAGGAAGCTGGAAGCGGCACTGGCGTTGACTACGAAGTATTAGAAACTTACAAGGGTAAAGACCTTGAATATAAAGAATATGAGCCATTATATCAGTGTGCAGCAGATGTTGCAGCTAAGCAGCACAAGAAGGGACATTTTGTTACATGTGATGATTATGTAACTATGTCAGATGGTACTGGTATCGTTCATATTGCACCAGCATTTGGTGAAGATGATGCTAAGGTTGGACGTAAGTATGACCTTCCATTCGTACAGTTTGTTGACGGAAAGGGTGAACTTACAAAGGAAACACCATATGCAGGACTTTTCGTTAAGAAGGCAGACCCAGAAGTACTTAAAGACCTTGATAAAGAGGGCAAGTTATTTGATGCTCCTAAGTTCGAGCATGATTATCCATTCTGCTGGAGATGTGATACACCACTCATCTACTATGCAAGAGAATCATGGTTTATTAAGATGAGTGACCCAGAAGTTAAGGCTAACTTAATAGCTAACAACAAGACAATCAACTGGATTCCGGAAACTATTGGAACTGGACGTTTTGGTGCATGGCTTGAAAATGTTCAGGACTGGGGAATTTCACGTAACAGATACTGGGGTACTCCTCTTAATATCTGGGTATGTGATGATTGTGGAGAAATGTTATCTATCGGAAGCAAGGCAGAATTAAAGGAACATTCTGATAACTGTCCAGATGATATCGAGCTTCACAGACCATATATTGATGCTGTTACTTGTACTTGTCCTAAATGTAAGGGCAAGATGAAGAGAGTTCCAGAAGTTATCGACTGCTGGTTCGACTCAGGTTCAATGCCATTTGCACAGCACCACTATCCATTTGAGAATAAGGAAGTGTTTGAACAGCAGTTCCCTGCTAAGTTCATTTCAGAAGCCGTTGACCAGACAAGAGGCTGGTTCTACTCACTTCTTGCTATATCAACACTTCTTTTCAATAAAGCACCTTATGAAAATGTTATCGTACTTGGTCACGTTCAGGATGCAGATGGACAGAAGATGAGTAAGTCAAAGGGAAATGCTGTTGATCCATTTGATGCATTAAAGAAGCACGGTGCAGATGCCATCCGCTGGTATTTCTACGAGAATTCAGCACCATGGCTTCCTAACAGATTCCATGACAAGGCTGTTACAGAAGGTCAGAGAAAGTTTATGGGAACTATCTGGAACACATATGCGTTCTTTGTACTTTATGCTAACATTGATGACTTCGATGCTACTAAGTATACACTTGAGTATGATAAGCTTCCAGTTATGGATAAATGGATTCTTTCAAAGCTTAATACTCTTGTTAAGACTGTTGATAACAATCTCGCTAACTACAAGATTACAGAGACAGCAAGAGCACTTGAGGAATTTGTAGATGAGCTTTCTAACTGGTATGTAAGAAGATGCCGTGAAAGATTCTGGGCAAAGGGTATGGAGCAGGATAAGATTAATGCTTATATGACTCTTTACACAACACTTGTAACACTTTGCAAGACAGCAGCACCTATGATTCCTTTTATGACAGAAAGCATTTACAGAAACCTTGTATGCAGTATAGATAAGACAGCTCCTATCAGTATCCACCTCTGCGACTTCCCAGAAGTTAAGGAAGAATGGATTGACAAGGAACTTGAAGATAACATGGAAGATGTATTAAATGCTGTTGTTATCGGAAGAGCATGCCGTAACTCAACTAACATCAAGAACAGACAGCCAATCGGCAAGCTGTACATCAAGGCTGACTGGAAGTTAAACGAATACTTTACAGCTATAATAGCAGATGAGCTTAATGTTAAGGAAGTTGAGTACACAGATGATGTAAGAGCATTTACTTCATACTCATTCAAGCCACAGTTAAAGACACTTGGACCAAAGTATGGCAAGCATCTTAATGCTATCAGAGCAGCACTTTCAACACTTGATGGCAATGCAACTATGGATGAGCTTAATACTAAGGGTTCATTTACAATCAATGCTGATGGTGAAGATATCGTTCTTGAGAAGGATGATGTTCTTATAGAGATGACTCAGAAGGAAGGTTTTGTAGCAAGTTCTGACAAGGGTATTACAGTTGTTATGGATACTAACCTTACACCAGAGCTTATCGAGGAAGGCTTCGTAAGAGAAATCGTAAGCAAGATTCAGACTATGCGTAAGGATGCTGGATTTGAGGTTATGGATAAGATTACTGTATATGTAGATGGTAATGACAAGTTAGCAGACCTTATGAAGAAGAATGAAGAACAGATCAAGAGCGTTGTTCTTGCAAATACTATAGAAACAGGTAAGACAGCAGGCTTCACTAAGGATTGGGATATCAATGGTGAGAAGGTTGTACTTGCAGTTGAGAAGAACTAATATAGAACTTTAATATATCAGGAGAAAATTACAGTTGTGCGAATTTTCTCCTGATTTTTTAATATTTACAGTTTTTGGGTTGACGTATAAATATTTGTGAAAATATATATTGACAAATAAGGTTTAGTGACTTAGACTAAGGCTATAAATATCAGATAAGAGAGGTGCAGATTAATATGCAGCCAGTAATATATGAAAGTGAGTATAACTTCTGTAAGATATTGTGGGAGAATGAACCGGTTAAGAGCACAGAGCTGGTGAGATTATGCAGGGAAAAGCTTGACTGGAAGAAGTCAACCACATATACAGTTATAAAAAGACTGAGTGACCGCGGAATAATAAAGTCCGAGAATGCAATAGTCACATCTATAATTAAGAAAGAAGATGCACAGTCAATAGAGAGCGTGAATACCATAGATTCAAGATTTGACGGTTCGCTGCCGGAATTTGTGGCGGCTTTTGTTCGTGCAAGGGGGATAACGGACGAGGAAAGACAGGAGATAGTAAGGCAATTTGGGTTAGATAAATAACACAATGGGGATTGTGTAAAGTGGAAGGCTTAGGGCAATCCGTATACATCAGTGAGTGGGGGTATACATATGATGGGGTTAAAGTTATATACAGACATTTTGGAGAATAATATCAGAGTAATGGCAGCTATATTAATATGCCTGCTGATATGCGGATTAATGCGTATAAAGTCAGCGAAGCTTAAGCTGCTGTTAATGTCTTTAGTGTGGGTCAGAATTCTGATACCACTGTCAATCAGGTTCAATATAAAAAGAGTATCAACAGACATATTGTCAGAAGTGAGTTACACAGACAGTGTGACGGGAATAACAATAAATATGTATGAAATATTAGCGGTCATATGGCTGCTTGGAATTGTTGTGATATTTCTACATAATATGTTAGCTGATATGAAATTCAGGAACGGATTATCTACAAGTATTCCACAGGAGATACTAGCTGGCGGTAAAAGAGTGAAAGTATACAGAAGTGATTATATATCTTCTGGATTGGTATATGGTGTTGTCAGACCTAAGGTTTATATATCATATGCAGTCAATGATGAAGACGTACCATATCTTTATGAGCACGAGTATACGCACATACGCCACAGACATCATATTATCAAGATAATAACAGGCATAGCAGCGGTTATATATTGGTACAATCCGCTGGTATGGATGTTTTATAAGTATTATGCAGAATATATAGAGTTAAGCTGTGATTATGACTGCTGTAACAGACATAGGGACGATGAGGACTGGAGTAAGAAATATGCCAATATATTGTTAAATAGTGCTTATAAAGGCAATGTGACAAAAGTAAGGGTGCTGGGATTTAATAATGATTACAGAATTACGATTAATAGAATAGGTAATATAATGAAGCCTCAAAGTGCCAGTACCAGCAAGGTGGCAGTATCATTACTGATATTGACGGTTGTTATGGCTGCATTATTCATAAAGCCTACGGTGCAGTATGTAGAAGCCGGTAATGATGAGGTTAACCAAAGTATAGGTGATAGTGGGGAAATAGGACAGGAAGAAGAGAGTGAACAGGTAGAATTAATAGAAGAAGAGAAATTAAAGCCGGGTCAGAGAAGAATAAGCAACAAGACACCAGGAACAGGAGGACAATTTGTTCAGTCATATCAAGAGGTGTTAGATGAGAATGGAGATTTCGTTAAATGTATAATAAACCATAGTGAAGATGGTATTGATAATACAGATAAATAGATTAGTGAGGGATGGAATATAATTGTTATGAAAAATATAAAGAGAAAATCAATTATAGCTATTTTATTAGTGATATTAATAAGCATAGTATCGGTCGATAAAGTAAAAGCTGAGAATATTTTGTGTACAAGTTCATATTTAGAAGATGATATGCAGATGATGAGGGAGTATTCAGATAAAACAGTTATGTATTTAACACTTATGGATATAGATAATATTGAATTAGTAGCAGATGTTTCAGTTACTATTGAATATGAATACGCTGATGGATATTGGGTACAGATAGATTGGATATATTTAGATGTGGAATGCTATGATGGTTACTCAGCTTCCATAGATGATGTGGAGATATACCACGAATATGGAGTAAGGTATTGCACAATAATTAATCCTGCTGGGGTAAAAATCAAATATGCGATAAAAGCGTATGCAGATTGTTATGGTGAAACAAGTGTAGACTATGAAATAATAGATAGATATTATGATTAATAACATAATGGGAATGAACATTGTGGTAGCTAATATGTAATAAATAAAAGTAAAATTAATTGACAGAATAGGTCTAATGAGTCAGACTAACAGTATAAATACTTTGTGCATTAATTATAAAGAACCAAGAGCTCAGTTCTTAATATTTAGTATTAGTGCAACAAAGAGTTAAATTTAATTAAGAAAGGAGGAGGTATAGATAATATTTAGTTAGTAACCGAGTAACTAAAGATATTTGCCGAAAGGAGAAAATATTATGAATTTTATGAGAATAAAGAAAATAGGTAAAATGGCAACAGCGGCTATTATAGCATTCATTGCTGTTGTAGTATTTATTAATCCACAGAAGGCATCCGCATCACAGGGTGGTGCAGTAACGGTAACAGCTACTTCCAATTATGTACTTGACGATTCGCATAATGTGGATATTTCTATAACAGCTTATGTTGAATATGCATATGATGAAGGCGCTTATGGTTGGGTTATAAATATCATTCCACAAAGCTGGAGCAAGACAAGTGATAATGTAACAATAGATAATATGGATTATGAAGATGACTATGGATATCAGACATCAACAGCTACATATGTATTCCATTATACAGCTCACGCAGCATTTGGTGAGGGTAATTATGATGGATATGCCACATTTAAATTTTACGTTGATGAATGGGGAGATTTTGATTACTGGTTAGAGTAATTAAATAGTTAAGAGTGGATTATGGAAAGGGGCGTATCGGCTATGAAAAAGATATTATTAATTATGATGACAGTTACAACAGCATTAGTTATGACAGCGTGTTCTGGAAAGACGAACAGTCAGACATCATCTGAGGATTATAAGTATTCCTCATATGTATATGATGACAATGCACCACAGTATTATATGTCGGATAATGCGGCGGCATCAGAGACCGGATATTATTATATAGCCGGTGCGCCTGTTAATAATAATAGGAATTCGTATATATATTATTATGATATGGTGAAAGATATGACCATACCATTATGTTCAAAGATGGACTGTGACCATAGGACAGAAGAGTGTGAGGCATATATGTCTAAGGATGCCTGTCTGGGAAATAAGATATGGTATCATAACCAAAGATTATATATGATTGAGAGGACTACAGAAAAAGATATACTTGTTTCCTATGATAAGACAATGAGAGATAAGAAAGAAGAGAAGACGCTATCAATAAATGGGCTGTCAGTTAATAAAAATGATAACAGTGCCTGTTTAACTAATGGTAAATTATATTATGAAATATCCGGAGATAATCAGATATATCTGTGTGCAGTGCCTATAGATACAGATGGGCAGGCTTATATTGTAAAACAGTATGCGAGTGGGTATTATTATCACGAAGTGATTTCATTATATCCAATAGAAGATAAGCTATATGTTAACTGGCTGAGTGGAATATCAGCTGATGAGTATAGATATTATACAGAGCAGATTGATGTGTCAACAGATAAAGTTGTTATTCAGTGTAATATGAATGAGAAGTATCCAGAAATAGCATCAACTATTATATATACAGAATGGTGTAGACAGTCGCGTTTTGATAGTGATGGAAATATATATTTTGCATGCGTAGGTGATAATAAATATATAGTAAGAAAGCTTAATATAAGTACAGGGGATATCAAAGATATATATTTGCAGGAAATGCAGCACGAAAAAGATTACAGGTATGTGAGTTTGAAAAATTATGATGGTAAGTATTTATATATTTATAAAAATGTCAATGGAGAAGCACTTGCTGAAAAGAGCATTGAAGAAAAATTAAAAAAATACGACAATAATATATACATATTAGATACTGATGGTAATGTAAAAGATACTGTAACATTGAATGGAACAGATGATACAGCCGGTGGAAATATTCCAGGTGAATTTTATGGAGGAGATGACAGATGTCTGCTTATTGTATTCAGCAAGTATGATATAAAAGGTCTGGAGTTATCTGAAGAAAAAACGGCTCTTAGGGCAGAACTTATAGAAGAGGCTAGAAAAAATAAAAAGGGAAGTCCAGTTGTCAGTATTTCAGCCATTTTGGATAAATCTCAGATTGGCAGCGGTGCTATAACTTTGGAGCAGATTACACCTGAATAAGTTATGGGTGAGGTGAAGGCGTATGGAACTTGTAAGAATTGTAAGAAAAAGTTTGCTTTGCATAGTGTGTCTGTTTATAGCAATGATATGTATAAGCCTTTATCAGATTAATTATAATCAGGATAGTAAAGTGTATAAGTATTACAAGGAGATTATCGCAGATTATAATAATATTAAAAATGATAACGTAGCATTTACAGCAGAAAAACTTACTAAAACGTATGAACAATATAAGGAAGAAGACAGCGAATATATAGAGGAAGCTGCTGGACTGATTAAGGAAAAAGAAAAATATATCGAAAGCTATAATGCAGATAACCAGTCAAAGAATTATAACAGAATATTGCAGAGTACACTTTTTGGTAATGACAATAGTTTTTATATACTTAATGCGAATAAACAGATTAAGGATAAGGAAAATCGTCCATCTGTTGATGTAGAAATGGTTAATACAACGGCTGTTGAAAAGCTGGTAACCAACAGAACGATGCCTCTTTTGTATATAATTATATTCACAGTTATTATTATCTATTTTACAGAAGAAACAGATAATGGTGTATTAGTACTTGTAAGAACAAGCAGGCGTGGGCGCGTATTACTTCCGATAGTAAGATGTGGAATTATAATTATATATAATATTGTACTTTCATTTCTGTACAACGGAATATTGTATGCTATATATGCTCGTGTATATGGAATTTCTGGCGGTGCATATATACAGAATTCCAAGTTGTTTAATATGTTTCCATATGCTATAAGCATTAACCAGTTCTTTGTTCTATATTGTCTGGTATATGCACTGGCAATGTTTACTATAGGGTTATTTATATATTTTGTAATTAATCTTATAAGTAATTATAAAGTTGCTGTTACATTGGTTATAGTAATATTTTTGTGTGAATATCTGCTATATAATAAAATTCAGTATAATAGCCAGTTTAATGCTTTGAAGTACATAAACATAATAAATATATTGTTTTCTGGAACATCTTATCTTGTGTATGAGAACTGGGGAACCAATGGTTTTATAGCAGATATAAGTACTACTACATTTGTTATGACTGCGGTTATATTCCTTATAAGTCTTGTTGGAAATATAGTTGTGTATTCATCAAAGCATACTATCAGAAAGAAGAATATTATTGATATTATGCTTGATAAAATACATATATTGATACAGAAACTGATGTATAAAATGTCGCTTCTTTTAATGGAAATATATAAGACGCTTGTAATACAGAAGGGAATTCTATTTATAATTGTATTGGTGTATGTGCTTATGACATTTAAAATTCAACGAGGAGTGGATTACACTAATACCAATTATATGGTTAATAAATTCTATAAGGAATTTGATGGACGTGCGCCGGATGAAGATGTGGAAGCCTATATAACAGATTTAAGAGATGAGTTAGAAGAAGCAAAGCAGGATGAAGCTGCAATGTTATATAAAAAGGAGGAGTTGTTAAAAGAGCAGCGTAACATAGATGTAATGCAGACGGCAGTTGATTATGTTAATGAAATTAATGATAACAGGTCAGCATCAGCAGTTATAGTTAATCCAGCCAATTATAATGATATACTTGGAGAAAGAATGTATTCTAGCAATGAGAGCGTGAATTTTATAAGTATTATTATAGTTATATTATTATTTGCAGGGGACTATGCTTTTGAAAGGCAGAATAAAATGACAGCCCATATACGTTCATCTAAAGGAAGAGTAAGGTTATGGAATAATAAAATGTTAAAGGTCTTCATAATAACCACATTATTGTGGCTGATATCAACTATAATTAATGTACATAATATATCTGACCGTTATGTATATAACCAGCTTACACAAAGTATATGGTGTTTACAGATGTTTAAGGATTTTCCAGTTAATATAAGTATTCTGGCATATATTATCTGGTGTAGTGTATACAGGCTTATATGGATGCTTGTTGTTGCATTTACAGCTTATATTATATCTTATAGATTTAGCTATAAAGTATCGTTAATGGTTTCATTTGTTATGTTAATACCACACGTTATATATATATTAGGTGTAAACTGGGCGCAAAAGTTATCAATAGTTGTTGGTATGGATATTAACAGACTGTTTAATACATATGGCTATAATGTAAAAAGCATAATTCTGCTTATTGTAGTATTTGTAATAATGCTTGTGATAGCCTGTGCAACATACCGTAAAAATATAAAATAATATTTTTAAATATTATATAGACAGAATATCCATTAAATAAAAGCTATTTGGTATGAGAAGTATGGAGGGTTATTATGGAACTTAAGATTACAGATTTAAAGAAAACATATGGAAATGTCAAAGCTTTGAAAGGGATAAATTATACATTTACGCCGGGAGTATATGGAATACTTGGTGCTAACGGTGCAGGCAAAAGTACGATGATTAATCTGATAACAGATAATGTCAGCCGTGATAAGAATGGCGGAAGCATAATGTATAGTGATGGTGAAGATAGTGCAGATAATACAGTATCTAGGGAGCTTGTTGACATATTAAAGCTTGGGGCAAAGTTTCGTGGGGTTGTAGGATATATGCCACAGCAACAGGGCTTTTATGAGGAGTTTTCGCCTAAGGCATTTCTTAAGTATATGGCAGAGATAAAAGGTGTTAAGAGTGTAAAGTCTGTTGATGAAGCTGGAAATGTGACTATTAAAAAGGTTAATCAGCAGATAGATGAATTGCTTGAAGTAGTCAATCTTACATCAGTTGCGTATAAGAAGATAGGAGGTTTCTCTGGTGGTATGAAACAGCGTGTGCTTCTTGCACAGGCGTTATTGGGTGACCCAAAGATACTTATACTTGATGAACCGACAGCAGGTCTTGACCCTAAGGAAAGAATAGGTATCCGTAATTATATTGCCGAATTATCCAGAGATAAGATTATATTATTCGCAACGCACGTTGTAAGTGATATTGAGTGTATAGCGGATAAAGTGCTTTTGTTAAAGGATGGTGAGATAATTGCAACAGGAACACCTTCACAGCTTATAGAGAATATGCAGGGCAAGGTTGGTGAAGTTGTCTGCACTCTTTCAGATGTAGCTGATTTGCAGGGAAAGTACCATATAGGAAATATCAGGCAGAGAAAGAACGGTATGGTATTAAGGCTTGTCGGAGATGAGCTTCCAGAGGAGGCTGTAAGGGTGGACAATGATATAGATTTAGAGGATGTATATCTTTATTATTTTGAATGATAAATAGAAAATATAATCAATAGTAATAAGCGTGGAAGAAGGTTGTATGATTACAATTTTTTTCCACGTTTTTATATAAATAGGTGAGATGAGGTACAATTCACGCCAAAAAATGACAGTTCACGCCAATGGTATTGAAATGTTCGCTTGTATAGATATACTGAAATTAGTAAGAACAGTATAAACAGAATGTGACAGGTATTATATTGATTTAGCATATTAGAAAGAGGTGTATCGGCTATGAAAAAAATAATATTAATAATAATGGCAGTAGTTACAATGCTGGGAATATCTGCCTGTGGTGATAAGCAATCTAATCAATCAACTGTAACTGATGATTACAGGTATTCTTCATATACTTATGACGATAATGCACCGCAGTATTATATGGCGGGTTCCGCAGCTGCATCGGAGACAGGATATTATTACATAGACGGTGCACCAGTTATTAATAATAGTAATATGTATATATATTATTATGATATGATTAAAGATATGACGATACCATTATGTTCTAAGGTTGATTGCGACCATAGAACAGATGAATGTGAGGCATATATATCACAGAATATCTGTGTAGGAAGCAAGATATGGTATCATAATCAAAGATTATATATGATTGAGAAAACTGAGGAAAAAGATATACTTGTTTCTTATGATAAGACGATGAGAGATAAGAAGGAAGAGAAGACCTTATCAATAAATGGATTGTCCGTTAATAAAAATAGTAAGAACGCCTGTATAACTAATGGTAAGCTGTATTATGAATTATCAGGAGATAATTCATTGTTTATATGTGCAGTTTCCTTGAATTCAGATGAACAGGCATATGTTGTTAAAGAGTATGTGAGTGAATATAATTATTATGAAAGAGTATCGTTATATCCAATAGAGGATAAGATATATGTGAATTGGTTAAGTGGAGTATCTGCCGATAAAAGCTTATATTATATAGAACAGATAGATATCTCTACAGACAAGGTGAGTAGACTGTGTGATATGAATGAAAAGTACCCTGAAATATCATCAACGATTATAAATTGGAATAGTGAAACGTATTTTGATAAGGATGGCAACTTATATTTTACTTGTGTTGATAAAGATAATTATATGGTTAAAAAGCTTAATATAAGTACAGGAGATATCAAAGATTTGTATGTACAGGAATTACAGCACGAAAAAGACTATGGTTATGTACATTTAAAGAATTATGATGGAAACTATATCTATATATATAAGGGTGTTAATCTGATGGCTTTGAGTGGAAAGCCTCTTGATGAGCAATTTAAAAAATATGATAATTATATTTATATATTAGATACTGATGGTAATATAAAGGATACAGTAATATTAAATAATACGGATGAAAAGGTATCAGGAAATATTAGTGCTGAATTTTATGGAGGAGACGAGCGGTGTCTGCTGATAGGATTTTCCACACACGATATAAAAGGCTTGGAATTATCAGAAGAAGAACAAAATCTTAGAATAAAATTAGAAGACGAAGTATTTAAAAATAAAAAAGGTTTCGTGGATGTTAATGTTTCAGCGATTTTGGATAAATCGCAGATTGGTAGTGGAAATATAACGCTGGAACCAGTTACACCAGAATAAGTTATATAGAAAAATGTAGATAAAACAATATATTTGTTATTTTGAATGATAATTATAGAATATTACTGTTTAAAACAATTCCTATTAAAAGAGAAGTGTTTTAGACAGTAATATTTTTAAATTTAAAAGTATGTTGTTTTTTTAACAATTTTATGTTGTATTTACACTAAAATAAGTTTATTAAATTGCAATAGGTGTGGTAATCGTGTATAATTTGTTTATATAGTATTTCTGGCTGGAGATGCAGTTGGAAAGCGGAGTTGATGATTAATTAACTCTTAATTTGGTAATAAAAGGTATACAGATTGGGTATATCTATATATAAGGAGGAGAATACAGTATGACAGACACAGCAGTATCTTTTAGCAAAGAAGAATTTAAGAAGAAGGTCGTAAGCAATTGTAAGTCTTTGTATAGAAAGAACATAGATGAAGCTGACAAACAGCAGGTGTTCCAATCAGTGGCATATGCAGTTAAAGATCTTATAATAGATAAGTGGATAGCAACTCATAAGACATATGATAAGGAAGATCCTAAGGTTGTATATTATATGTCAATGGAATTCCTTATGGGTCGTGCACTTGGCAATAATATGATTAATCTTACTAAGTACAATGAGATAAAAGAAGCTCTTGAAGAATTAGGTCTTGATATCAATGTTATCGAAGATCAGGAACCTGATGCGGCACTTGGTAATGGTGGTCTTGGAAGACTTGCAGCATGTTTTCTTGATTCTTTAGCTACACTTGAATATCCAGCATACGGCTGTGGTATAAGATATAAGTACGGAATGTTTAAGCAGGAGATTAAGGACGGATATCAGGTAGAAGTTCCAGATAACTGGTTAAAGGATGGCAATCCATTTGAGATTAAGCGTTCTGAATACAAGTATGAAGTAAAGTTTGGTGGATATGTACGTTCTTACAGAGATGAAGCATCAGGACGTGATATATTCGTTCAGGAAGATTACCGTTCGGTTATAGCTGTTCCATACGACCTTCCTGTTATTGGATATGGCAATAACACAGTTAATTCACTTAGAATATGGGATGCAGAGCCAGTTAATACATTTAACTTAAGCTCATTTGATAAAGGTGATTACCAGAAGGCTATTGAGGAGGAGAACCTTGCTAAGAATATCGTAGAAGTTCTTTACCCTAATGATAACCACTATGCTGGTAAGGAATTAAGACTTAAGCAGCAGTATTTCTTCGTATCAGCATCAGTACAGAGAGCTGTTGACAGATATAAGAGTATGCACAACGGTGATGTAAGAAAGCTCTATGAGAAAGTTACATTCCAGCTTAATGATACACATCCAACAGTTGCAGTTGCAGAGCTTATGAGAATTCTTATGGATGAAAATGGTCTTGAATGGGATGAGGCATGGGATATCACAACTAAGACAGTTGCATATACTAACCATACTATTATGGCAGAAGCACTTGAAAAATGGCCTATCGAATTATTCTCAAGACTTCTTCCTAGAATTTATCAGATAGTAGAAGAGATTAATAGAAGATTTGTAGAAGAGATTAAAGCTAAATATCCTGGAGATCAGGAAAAGGTTAGAAAGATGGCTGTTATCTATGACGGGCAGGTTAAGATGGCACATCTTGCTATATGTGCAGGCTACTCAGTTAATGGTGTTGCAAAGCTTCACACAGAAATCTTAGAAAAGCAGGAGCTTAAGGACTTCTATGAGATGATGCCAGAGAAGTTCAACAACAAGACTAATGGTATTACACAGAGAAGATTCCTTCTTCACGCTAATCCACTTCTTGCAGACTGGATTACAGACAAGATTGGTGACGGCTGGATAACAGACCTTAAGCAGTTAGAGAAGCTTTTAGTATATGTTAATGATGAAAAAGCAAGACAGGAATTTATGCAGATTAAGCATAAGAATAAGGTAAGACTTGCTAAGTACATTAAGGAGCATAATGGAATAGATGTTAATCCGGATTCAATATTTGATGTTCAGGTAAAGAGACTTCACGAATATAAGAGACAGCTTCTTAATATTCTTCACATAATGTATCTTTACAATGAGATTAAGAAGAATCCAGATATGGATATTGTGCCAAGAACATTTATATTTGGTGCAAAGGCAGCAGCAGGTTACAAGATTGCGAAGCAGACAATCAAGCTTATCAATAATGTAGCAGAAGTAATCAATAATGATGAGTCTATCAATGGCAAGATTAAGGTTGTATTCATAGAGAACTACAGAGTATCTAATGCTGAGATTATATTTGCAGCAGCAGATGTATCAGAGCAGATTTCAACAGCTTCTAAGGAAGCTTCTGGTACAGGTAATATGAAGTTTATGCTTAACGGTGCTATGACACTTGGAACAATGGACGGTGCTAACGTAGAGATAGTACAGGAAGTTGGAGCAGACAATGCAGTTATATTCGGACTTAGCTCAGACGAAGTTATACGTTATGAGAATGAGGGCGGATATGACCCAATGGAAATCTTCAACAATGATCAGGATATAAGAGAAGTTCTTATGGAACTTATCAATGGTAAGTATTCTAAGGAAGACCCAGAGATGTTCAGAGATATTTACAATTCACTTCTTAATACACAGGAAGGCAGAAGGGCAGATACTTACTTTATCCTTAAAGATTTCTGTTCTTATGCAGATGCACAGAAGAAGATTGATGAAAGATATAGAGATGAGAAGAGCTGGGCTAAGACAGTTATGATTAATTCGTTCAAGGCTGGTAAGTTCTCATCGGACAGAACTATAGAAGAGTACGCTACAGAAATCTGGAAGCTTACTAAGACACCGGTTAAAGTACAGTAATAACAAGAATAAATTCTATCCATAATTCATACTCTTTAATATGCGCCATATAAGTGCAGACATAAAGGAGTGCTGAATGTTGGATAGAATTTTTTTAAGCAATTCATATAGTTATAGAAATAAAAAATGCGTGGCGGTAATTGTATTTATCGCCATATATCTGCTTATACCGACTATTGTTACACTGAATGTTACAGGAGTTGTGTACACGCCTGTGAATGAAGATTACAGCGATGGAAGAAAAGTGATTGTAAAATACAGAAATGCCACGCAGGAGGTAAGCGTTGACAGATTCGTAGCAATGGTGCTTGCCAAAAGGCTTTATATGAGCAGTGAAGTAGAAGTTCTTAAAGCAGAAAGCATTATGATAAGGACAGATGTATACAGGCTTATGGGTGAGCAAATGATTATAGACAGCAGTGAGCTTGGAATGGAATATATGACGACACAGCAGATGAAAAGCAAATGGGGGAAGGATTACGAGGATAATTATAATCTTGTTAAGGACTGCACGGCTGCGACAAGTGGACTTGCAATCAGGTATAACGATAAGTATATTGAGGCAAGATATACATATATAACATCTGGAAGCACGCTTTCAGGGGCTTCAATACTAGGTGATGAGTATGCTTATCTTTCAGCAGTGGAGTGTAATAATGATAAAAATGCACAGGACTATCTTGTTGTTAAGACTATAAGCAATAAAGATTTTGTTAATTCATTTGAGAAAAAATACGACAGCATTAATCTTGATAAAAATAATCTGGCACAGCAAATTCAGATTGTATCCAAGAATGAAGCTGGTTATGTGTTAAAGCTTCAGATAGGGAATGTTGTTATGTCGGGAAGTGAATTTGCATATGTACTTGGTATTAATTCGCCCAATTTTAGTATTGAATATATGCAGACTGGCGTTAAGATAATGACAATCGGTGTTGGAGAAGGCTTTGGTGTCAGCGTATATACGGCAGATTGTATGGCAAAGGCTGGCTCATCTTATGAAGATATTATAGAAACATTTTATAATAAAATAAATATAATAAGTGAATAATACGCAGGATTATGGAAAGCATATTAACATAGAAAGGTTTTGATAACTGTAGGTTTTACCTACAGCACCGGACTTTATGCCCTTTATGGGCAGGAATGGAGGTTAATATGGATAAGAACACAGCCAGTAAGACAAAGATAGTTTCAATCGTTATATCATTAGGAATTATTGCAACACTTATTATAGGAGTAATTTCGGTGGTAAGAAGCGTTAATTCCAATAGAAATAATGAGAATAACATTGTTAATCTTAATGAAACTCAGGAAAATGTTGCAATAAAGACAGAAGATGTGACGGACGATGTGCTGGGGAATATCGATGATGAATTACAGGAAGCTAATGCTGGTGCAAGTATGGCGGTGGATACAGATAATATCAGTAATAAAGCAGATAATACTTATAACACACATAAAGCTGGCACTGACGATGCAGATAAGGAAACTGAGCCGACAGTTCCACCGACTTTATCATCAGAAGAAGTTATGGCTGAGGCAATGAAGAATTTTGCATTTGATGAGAGCAACAAGCTTGCGTGGCCAGTGCTTGGCCAGATTGTACTCGACTATAATATGGACGAGACCATTTTCTTTAAGAGTCTTGGAATGTACAAATGTAATCCAGCAATAATTATACAATCCGAGGTAGGAACTAATGTTGCAGCGGCGGCATCGGGAATTGTAACAGATGTGGCTAATCTTTCAGAAACAGGAACAACAGTTACAGTATCAATTGGAAATGGTTATGAAACAACAACTGGTCTTATAGAAAATGTTAATTTGAAAAAAGGGGATAAGGTTGTAGCCGGACAGCTGATTGGTACAGTGGCAAGCCCAAGTGCATACTATATAGAAGAGGGTCCTGGAGTGTATTTCAAACTTACACAATATGGAGAACCAATAAACCCAGACACATATTTTGTGGAATAGATAAAATAAGCACCCACTTAATTTCTTACAATAGTTTCAAATCATATATTATTTATATACGGCTTACAGTGGGTGCTTTATATATATTTTATGTAATAGGAAAATCCGATATAATTCCCTGTTAGATAAAAAGCAATATGTGCCGGTAATGCACACCCGTGCGAAGATGTAGTTTGTCGCAAACAACCGCACCTGACACGAGAATGTATTTTGCATATTCTTTTTATCTGGCAGTAGAATTAATTAAGTTCATTATTATAGGAATAGCGTGGCTTTCCTTGCTTTCTGACATAGCGTTGATATATGTCTGTCTGTTAGTATAGAGTTCATTAACAGCTTTTAATAAGCTTTCTGGTGTAAGGTCTTCCTCAAATAATACACTTGAATAACCGTGCTCCTGAAATGATTTTGCATTAAGAATCTGGTCGCCACGGCTTGCGTTAGCTGAAAGTGGAATTAAGAGGTTAGGCTTTTTAAGGGCTAATAATTCACATATAGCGTTAGCACCAGCTCTTGATATTACGATATCGCTTATTGCAAATAAATCGCGCATTTCCTCACTTATATATTCAAATTGTACATAGCCTTCAATGTTGTTAAGTGAGTTATCAGTCTTGCCTTTTCCACAAAGGTGAACAACCTGATAATCTTTAAGAAGTTCAGGAAGAACTTTTCTTACCGCTTCATTAACGTGAACAGCACCAGTACTTCCGCCGACAACCATAATTATTGGTTTGCCACTTGTGAAATTGCAAAGCTTAAGTCCGGCAAGCTTATTACCCTGTAAAAGCTCCTGACGGATAGGAGAGCCTGTAAGAACAGCCTTGTCAGCAGGAAGGTACTTGATAGTTTCAGGAAAATTACAGCATACCTTTGTAGCCTTTTTAATAGCTATTCTGTTGGCAAGTCCTGGTGTCATATCTGATTCGTGTATGATAACAGGAATGTGCTTGTGTCCAGCTGCAAGTACAACTGGAACAGATACGAAGCCGCCCTTTGAGAATATGATATCAGGCTTAATTCTTCTCATAAGCCTGCGTGCCTGAAAATATCCCTTTATAACCCTGAATGGGTCAGTAAGATTTTTAAAGCTCTTATAACGTCTTAATTTACCTGAAGATATTCCATAGTAGGGAATGTCCAGATTTTCTATTAATGTCTTTTCGATTCCAGTGTATGAACCAATATAGAATACTTCGTAGCCAGCTTCCTTAAGGCTGGGAAGTAATGCTATATTAGGTGTTACGTGGCCGGCTGTACCACCACCTGTTAATATAATCTTTTTCATAGCCAATCCTCATTTTCTTAATTATAATTATTGTTTATGGTAAATTTTAATATTTTATAGCAGTAATTTACTGTTGCATTAGTGAGTGTCAGAATTCACGCGGTGTTATTATATTTTGTGTGAAAACCTTTCCTTGAAACTGCAATGCCTGCATAGCGGTTCAACTGCATATTTGTCATTGAAGCCCTGAACAAATGCCTTGCTTTTATCGCTTTTAAGTATATCAGAAAGCGGAGTATCAAGTATATTGCCAAGAGCCATAACGCCGTTGCCGTCAAGACAGCAGGGTACAACTGTTCCGTCACTTAATATGGCAATATGTGTGCGTATTCCCTGACAGAAGCCGCGTTCGTTATAATAACTTCCGTTAAGTTCAGGCCATTCAAATGGACTTTGCACATTGACATAAAGATGACGTTTGATAGTGCAGTTTCGCTCACCAAATAAAAATGGCTCATTTTTCGTGTTCCATAATCTTAACGAAATCTCTGTATCAGTCTTATCAAGAAGTGTCTCACAGGAATAGAACAAATCATTAATATAAGTATCCATATCTATGCAGTCGTTGTCATCGGCACTGTGCATAGATACATTAATCTGGTGTACTGGATATTTAATCAAAGTATCAAGTCTTTGTCTTATAAGAGTTCCATTGGTAGTGAGGTTGACCGTTATGCCACAATCCCTGCACAGGGAAAGTATGTCGGCAAGCTGTGGGTGAAGCAGTGGCTCACCCTTGACGTGAAGATATATATAATTCGTATACGGACGTATTTCATCAAGTATATGTCCGAAATCTTCAATCGGCATAAAATGTGCCGGGCGTTTGGTTTCCTGACAGAAAGAGCATTTCAGATTACAGGAACTTGTTATTTCTATATATATTCGTTTGAAGCGTTTAATATTTCCCATAAATTACTTATTGGCAATATATTGCTTGAGTGCAGTTGCAAGCTGGTCAGGACAGGATGTTGGCTTAAAGCCGCATTTAATTCCTTCCATACGTTTGATAGCTTCATTAACGTCCATACCCTCAACGAGTGCGGCAACACCCTGAGTATTACCAGAACAGCCACCCTCAAACTTAACGCCAGTAACCTTATTATCGACTACATCGAATTCAATAGAACGTGAACATACGCCTCTTGTAGTATATTTCATAATTATCCTCATTTCTACGCACAGTCAGTTAGTACAAAAATGTTATATAGACGGAAATGCATTGTGTGCGTTCAACGCATCCGAAGTTTCGAAGAAACATCTAAGTGACTACGAAGTAGTCATATTATATCATAGTTTCTGCGTTGCTTTTCCACGCATCTGAAGTTTCGAAGAAACTTCTAAGTGACTACGAAGTAGTCATATTATATCATAGTTTTTGCGCAGTTTTTCAGCGCATCTGAAGTTTCGAAGAAACTTCTAAGTGACTACGAAGTAGTCATATTATATCATAATTTTTAAAGAGTTGTATTATGTAAGATGTAATTAATTCAATATTCAGGTGAAAATCAGAGTAAATCAAATAATTTTCATTTATGATGTTATAGTAATTATTATTTAAAAATAAAGCCTGACACAAACATTGTGATATTGCCGATTAATTGGTACAATAAGTAAAACGCATTTTAACTGTGAATAATCAACTAATAAAGTAATAACAGGAGATTAGTGTGGAAAACAGATTTTCACACAGTGGATTTGTGTCTGTGCGTACCATACACAAACCAGTATGCGAAAAATGTGCGCAGAAATGAGGATTATTATGATAGGTATTATTGGAGCTATGGACGAAGAAGTAGCTAAGATTGTTGAAGTTATGGAAATTGAAAGACAGGAAGATAAGGCTTGTATGTCATTTAAGGCTGGAAAGCTTAATGGCAAAGATGTTGTTGTTGTAAGAAGTGGTATCGGCAAGGTAAATGCGGCAGTATGCACACAGATACTTGTAGATGATTTCGGTGTTGATTATGTTATTAATACAGGAATTGCAGGTTCACTTAAGGCAGAGATTAATATTGCAGATATTGTTATATCAAGTGATGTATTACATCACGATATGGATGCTTCAGGATTTGGATATCCTTTAGGACAGATTCCAAGAATGGACGTATTGTCTTTTGAAGCAGACAAGCACCTTATAGATGTTGCCAAAGAGGCTTGTGCTAAGGTTCTTCCAGAGATAGGTACACATATTGGCAGGGTTGTAAGCGGTGACCAGTTCATATCAGACAAGGCTGTTAAAGAAAGAATATCAGCTAATTTTGATGGATACTGCACAGAGATGGAAGGTGCAGCAATTGCACAGGCAGCATATCTTAATAAAGTTCCATTTGTTATATTAAGAGCAATCTCAGATAAGGCTGATGATAGTGCAACTATGGATTATCCTACATTTGAGAAGCAGGCGATTGAGAATTCGGTTAAGCTGATTAAGGAATTGGTGGGACAGATATAGATATAGACAGATATAATTTCTGCTGATTTATTATGTCGGACGCGGAGTGCGGTTGTGGCAAATGGTTGTGACAAACGGACGGGCTGTGGCTAGGGGCTGTGGTGGTGCGTGTGAGGCTGCTATAAGATAATTGGATATTACTAAGTCATTCCCGGTGGAGTTGTGGTGCCGGACGCACCGCTCCAAATTCGCCATCGTGGCTCAGTTGTCGCTTGCCCAGACCTCGTGTCTGGGCATTGCTGTATGGTGGAGGGAATGACTAAGGAATATCAGCAATTATCTTATAATGTCAGTCCCCACACGCACCACCACAGCCCCTACCCGCACCCCTGTCGGGTTGCGATGGCAGGGGCACACACTACCGGGGTTGCGGATAATAGGGCAGAAATATGGCTGGGAAGGGAGATAGGAGTGTGGCTGTCAAGATGTAGTGGTTGGAAAGCTGTACAAATCAGTTGGACCTGTAGTTCGTGAAGTTAGCTGTAGAGGTGTACTGTATATTCCTTCACAATGCAGGAATTAAGGCAGACGGCTGGACGGTTGTGTCAGCGTGGGCTGGCGGGGGCTTGTTACGCAAGTATTATAAGCACAATTGAGATACAACTTAGTCTTTCCCCTCACCAAACAGCAATGCCCAGACACGAGGTCTGGGCAAGCGACAACTGAGCCACGATGGCGAATTTGGAGCGGTGCGTCCGTTCTCTTTGCCTATCGGGAAAGGCTTAGTAGTATCCAATTGTCTTATAACTTAAGTAACGAGCTCCCCGCCAGTCCAGCCACACAACCATCCAGCTGTCTGCCTTAATTCCGTCCGTTATAAGCCATAATTATATAATCATAAATCCAATATTACAGAAATTTATAGCATATCATCTATAATGCACTAATAGCAAACTCACGCCCTAAATCCCAAGCATCTCACTATAAACCTGCAATGCTCCATCAGTATCGTGTGCCAGCACTCTCTTAGCAAGCACCTTTCCAAGCTGTACGCCTTCCTGATCGAAGCTGTTGATATTCCATAAAAATCCCTGGAACAAAACCTTATTCTCAAAATGAGAAAGCAAAGCACCTAAAGACTTAGGAGTAAGCTTGTCTCCAGTTATAATGCTTGAAGGTCTTCCACCTTTGAAAGTCTTGTTAGGGTTCTCATCATCTTTTCCACATGCAAATGCAACAATCTGAGCCGCTACATTAGCACATAACTTCTGCTGGCTTGTGCTGTCCTGAATAGTAACATCATTTTCAAGCTGGCTGTTCTTAAATCCAATGAACTGTAAAGGAACGATATTAGTTCCCTGATGAAGAAGCTGATAAAAAGAATGTTGTCCATTAGTTCCCGGTTCACCAAATATTACTGGACCTGTAGGGTAATTAACCGGTTCATTAAATCTGTTGACGGACTTACCATTAGACTCCATATCAAGCTGCTGTAAATGTGCAGGGAAACGGCTTAAGCCCTGTGAGTATGGAAGTACAGCAGTACATTCATATCCAAGTACATTGCGTTCATATACGCCAATAAGTGCATCAAGCATTGCTGGGTTCTTAAGAATGTCTTTGTTTAATGCAAGCTTGTCCTCAGCAGAGGCACCTTCAAGAAAATCTGCGAATACATTAGGACCAAATGCCAATGATAATACAGCACCGCCTACAGAAGATGTTGAAGAGAAACGTCCTCCGATGTAATCGTCCATATAAAATGCATCTAAATAATCATCACTTTTGGCAAGAGGTGAGGTCTCGCTTGTTACTGCAATCATATGCTTTGCAGGGTCAAGACCAGCTTCCTTAAGAGCATTTTTAACAAATGATTCATTAGTTAACGTCTCAAGAGTTGTTCCAGACTTAGATACAAGAATGAATAATGAGTGTGCAACATCAATAGAAGCAAGTACAGCAGATGCATCATCTGGATCTACATTACTTATAAAATGAGCTTCCATTTTAAATGAATTATTCTTTTTAGCCCAGTTCTCAAGAGCAATATACATAGCACGAGGACCTAAATCACTTCCACCGATACCAATCTGAACAACAGTTGTGAACTTCTCGCCAGCACCATTAGTAATAGCACCATTATGTACCTTGTCAGCAAATTCAGCGATACGCTTCTGTTGTGTTGTATAGAATGTACGCTTGTCTACGCCGTCAGCATTAACAGCTTCACCGAGCTGTCCGCGTGTCATATGGTGGAGTACAAGTCTGTTCTCGCCGGTATTAACAACTTCGCCATTGTAAAGAGCAGCAAATTTGTCTGAAAGTTCAGCTTCTATAGCAAGCTTTTCAAGTGCCTTAAGAGTTGTATCATCTACTTTCTTAGCTGCGAAGTTGTAGTTAAGTCCCTCAGCCATAGGAATATTATATGTCTTAACACGTTCAGCACCAGCTTCGCCCGACATAACCTTATTAAGGTCAACAAGCGGAGTTTCCTTTAATTCCTTAAAAGCTTCAAGTGTGTCAAGATTGTTCCAATTAATCATAAAATATCTCCTCCTAGTATAATTGAGTTGTAGGTAATTGCGAAAACTGCTAAGACCATTCGCAATTACCTATAATAAGTTGCAACATTAAAAGATATAATGCCAGAATATATCGAAATAACATTTAAAATGTTATCCATTAAGGCATTATATTGATATATTGTCGCACAAAATATCTTAATTGAATTATACTATCAATGTCTGTCGAATACAAGGAGAAAAGTCGTTATTATCTATCATTTTCCATCTGCTTAAGTTCGGGGAGAATGGTACACAGCATAGTTATAAAACATATGCTTCCGCCAATTATATTAGATACAGGTTCGGCTGCAAATACACCATTTGTTCCCATATTAAGAGCGTAAGGCATAATATATGTAAGAGGTATTACAATAAATACTTTTCTTAATAAAGAGAAGAATATAGCCTGTTTTTTCTTATTAAGGGATTTGAAAATGGTCTGTCCGATGTATTGCATGTCCATAAATATAAAGGCGGCAAAATATATCTTCAATGCTGATACTGCATTTTCCATAAGTGAAGTATCAGAGCTGAAAATATTAATAAGCATATGAGGGGCAAGAAGTATTATGCTCCACATAACTGCGGTATATCCTAATATTAATGCCCCCATAGTAAGTCCGGCTTTACGCACCCTTCCTGGCCTTTTGGCACCATAATTATAGCTGATAATTGGTGAAGAACCTTCGTTGATTGCGTATATAGGTGTCTCAACCATTTGCCGTATGCTTGAAACAATAGTCATTACAGAAATGTAAATATCGCCGCCGGTAACTGAGAGAACATTGTTACAGCATATTGATACTAGGCTGTTAGTAAGCTGCATTACAAAGCCGGAAGTACCAAGGCTGATTATATCTTTTGCAAAATTCAGACAATGTGGCAGTTCATTTTTTCTTATAAAGCTTATCTTTAATTCAGCTTTAAATCTTAAGAAATATATTACAAATGAAGCTGACATAAGCTGTGAAATAACAGTTGCCACAGCCGCACCTTTTATTCCAAGATTAAGGATAAATATAAACAACGGGTCTAATATAAGATTGGCAATAGCACCGATTGCAACAGAGAGCATACCGATTGTTGAGTAGCCCTGTGCATTGATAAATGGGTTCATTCCTGTTGCTATCATTGAAGGAAGGGTTCCGATAAGGTAAATGCACAGATAAGGAAATGCGTACTTAAGTGCTGTGTCAGAAGCTCCAAATAGTGTGAGCAGAGGGGCTGCAAATAAGAGGCATATGCACATAAGAATAATTGCGGAGCCGCAAAGCATTGTAAAAGAAGTGTTCATAATGGTGTTAGCATTTTTTTCATCACCCATTCCTCTCTTAATTGAGAATAAAGGTGCACCTCCGCTTCCAAAGAGATTGCTGAAAGCGGTCATAATCATAATTATTGGAAAGCATAGTCCAACTGCACCAAGGGCATTTGTTCCGACATCGGGAATTCTTGCAATGTACACTCTGTCTACAATATTGTATAACAGACTTAAAATCTGTGCCACAAGCATAGGTATAGCCGCATTTAAAATATTATTGGTTATAGTTCCATTTTCAAAATCAATACGTTTCATATATTTCACTTTCTCCATTTGTGATTAAAAAGTTATTAATAAAGATTATATATTTAATATTACATATATAAAATGTTATTCCTTAAAACGATTGCAAGTATATCACTTTGATATTTTAAACACAAATTAAAACTTATGTAAAATTAAACGATAACATTTACAATTGAATTATAAATTACAGAGAAGTATAATTGAAATGTCAGAAAATGAGGCCGTGAAAAGTTATGTTTTAAAGGCATACAAAGGCAGAATGGAGGTATTATTATTATGAAAATTCTTATGCTTGATTCGTCTACATACGGAGAAGATGTTAATGTAGACAAGTTCTATGGTCTTGGTGAGGTTAAGAGCTACCAGACAAGTACAAGGCAGGAGGCACTTGAAAGAACTGCAGGGTTTAATCCGGACGTTGTTATTATCAATAAGATTGTTGCAGACAAGGAATTTATAGATTGTGCACCAGCTTTAAAGATGATAGCAGAAACAGCAACGGGTTATAATAATATTGATATTAATTATGCTAAGGAAAAGAATATAAGAGTAGCCAATGTTGCGGGATATTCAACAGACTCAGTTGTACAGCATACATTTGCATTGGGACTGTATCTTATAGAGAAGATGAATTATTATGACAACTATGTTAAATCAGGTGAGTATGCAGAATGTCCGATTTTCTCACATTTTTCCAATGTATTCCACGAACTTTCAGGAAAGACATGGGGCATAGTTGGTCTTGGAACTATAGGAAAAGGTGTTGCAAAGATAGCCTCAGATTTCGGATGTAAGGTTATATATTATTCAGCAAGTGGAAAGACACAGGATGTGCCTTATGAGAGAGAAGAGTTTGACGAATTCTTGAAAAAATCAGACATAATATCTATTCATGCACCACTTAATGATAAGACCAATAATCTTTTTAATAAAGAAGCATTTGATAAGATGAAGACAAGTACAGTGCTTTTAAATCTTGGACGAGGTCCTATCGTTAATGATGCAGATTTAACAGAGGCACTTGAACAGGGAAAGATTGCTGCGGCAGGACTTGATGTACTTGGAAAAGAGCCTATAGAAAAGGATAACCCGCTTCTTAGAATTAAGGATAGCACAAAGCTTGTGATTACACCACATGTAGCGTGGGGCACAGTAGAAGCAAGAACAAGACTTATGGACGAAGTATATGAGAATATTGCAGCTTTCACTAAGGGTGAAGCAAGAAATGCGGTAGTGTAAGTGTAGAAGAAATGGCAGTATAATAAGCGGAATGGAGAAGAGTATGCAGATTTTATCAGTTAATGATGATGAATTTAAGAAATATGGACGTGTAGTTGATAATGTGGATTTTACAGAGCTTATACAGGAATTAAAAAGAACTCCAATACCATCAGGTGTTGTATATGAACCAGCAGTAAAGGAGCTTGAAGCACTTCCTATAAGGCTTGACATTTCCTCAGTTGTATATGGTGAAATGCCAATTCAGATAGGTTACTGTAATGGACATAATTCAAAGCTTAATGCACTTGAGTATCACAGGGATTCAGAGATTAATATTGCGGCTACGGATATGATTCTTATGCTGGGACTGCTGACAGATGTTAACGATGATTATATATATGACACAGCTAATGTAAAAGCTTTCAGGGTTCCAGCAGGAACGGCTGTTGAAGTGTATTCTACAACACTTCATTATGCGCCTTGCGGCATAGATGGTAAGGGATTTCAGGTTGCAGTCGTGCTTCCAAAGGGAACTAACTATCCATTAAAGTCAAAGCATATAAGAATAGATAATAAAACAGCCAGCACCTCAAATGAGAATACTGGCAGTAGTAATATCAATGAAGATGCACTTCTTGCGGCTACTAATAAGTGGCTTATAGGCCACGCCGAAGGCGGTCTTGATGATAGTGCATATATTGGACTTAAGGGTGAGAATATTGAGATTTAATCTTCTTCAATAACCTGAACTTCCATATAAGCAAAGTCAATTGAATCAATAAAATTATCTTTAGTAAATCTTACTTTAGAGTGGCGTTGGAAGTCTGCTATATTAGAGTCAAGCCATATAGGCTCGCTCAGATCGAATGTATAGCAGGCTTCTTTTATGCCATCAAATATCTTTTTGGTTCTGTTAATATCTATATCAGAATTAGCATAGACCATATCTTTCATAAGATGATTGGACTCATCGAAAAGTTTACACCATAATCGAAACATATATTTTCTCCGTTCTTACATTAATATAGGCTGGTAATCTGTGGCTGTATTATATGTATGTGTCACAGCTGAATTTTAGCTGCGAGTCGTAACTTGTTGTATTACTCACTAGCACGCTCCGAGAATATTATGCTATATTCATTTGAAGGGTATACCTGACTAATAAATGAAGTAAGAATAGTCTTAGCGTTATCAAGTGCCCTGTCGTACAAGCCGCTGTTTATTGCGTCTGATAAAGCATTTTCTCTTAGCTGGATTAAAGAGTCGTTATGCTCAGTAAGTGTTATAGGAGAGAAAATGTTGTTCTCCTCGTGTAGTACTTTGAAGGAGTCAAGGTCAATGTCAGCCGATAAAGTCTTAACTTCAGGAATGTCTACATATATGTTATGGCTTGTATCGTCAGTGTCGCCGAGCTGCCATTTGACATCGCTGAAATTAATTCCAGCCTTGATAGTTGTATTATATGTATATATGTATTTGGATTGTGTCAAAGGTATGCTTACATTAAATAGCTTAAGGTCTTTGGTTTCAACCCTTACAGTAGTGGTTGTTACTGACTGGGTTGCAAGCTCACCGATATTTTCAAAGCCGATTTCTGTAATCTTTTCATCAGAAACGTAATTGCTTTTAGCTTCTTTTCTTGTGTATACAAGCACAGCACATAATAATATGATGATTATTACAGCAATTATAAATTTAATATCGAGTACCTTTTGTAACTTATTGCGGGACATAGTAATCCTCCATAGTAGTAGTTTTATAATAGCGTTGTTGCATATATATTAATCATATTAATGCGATTTTATCATAATGTAATAAACAGGTCAAAAATATTTTTGTCTTATAGGTTAATAAAGTGCTGGAATTTTAAAAATGGAATTATGTTATGTGCAATTTGATATATAATAAAGAAACCTGATGCTTACGCACCAGGCTTCTAATATGAGATACATATAATAAGGATTAGCAGAAGACCAGCATATAAAAGAGGGAAGCCAGTCTGTTTGGACTACTAGTCCATATTAACATTAAGATGTCTAGGAAGACCATCAACCATAATTGGTGAAAGTTCAGCCTGAATTAATGGTCTGATATAGTGAATAAGGTCTTCTGTGACAAAATCATCTTCAGTAATCCACTCAAGTGGAACTTTCTTCTCGATGTTGGCAATCTGGTGTACATCGTGTGTTTCTGTAATGCACATATATGGATCATCAGAAACTCTCTTAAGTACAACAACTTTACCAGTCTCGCCTTCAAATGCAGCCTTAACAGCGGCACCACCAACGTTGAATGCTTCTGTGATATCTGTACGAGATGTCATATGAGCTGCACAACGCTGTAATGTTGATAATTCAATAGCTCTTGTCTTGATACCAAGTTCAGAACCGACTTTGTTAGCAAGGAACTTAGCAGAACCAGCTAACTGCTTGTGACCGAAAGCATCAACGAATTCAACGTGGTCAGAAAGTTCAAATACATATCTTCCGTCCATAACTTTAATACCTTCAGAAACGGCGATTACCATTGAACGTCCCTTAGAAGCGATTTCTTTAACTCTTTCAAGGAAGTGGTCAATATCAAATACCTTTTCTGGAAGATAAATGAGGTCTACGCCTTCACAATCCTCGCCTCTTGCAAGAGCAGAAGCGGCTGTAAGCCAACCTGCATTACGTCCCATAATCTCAACGATAGTTACTGTTGGATAGTCATATACAAGACCATCGCGGATAATCTCTTTCATAGTAGCGGCTATGAATTTAGCAGCACTACCAAATCCAGGAGTGTGGTCAGTAACTGCAAGGTCATTATCGATTGTCTTAGGAACACCCATAAACTTGATATCACTGCCTACAAGAAGAGCGTAGTCAGAGAGCTTCTTAATAGTGTCCATTGAATCGTTACCACCTATGTAGAAGAAGTATGAAATGTTGAGTTCTTTAAGTATTTCAAAAATCTTCTCGTAAGTATCTCTGTCATCAGATATTTCTGGGAGCTTATAACGACATGAACCTAAATAAGAAGAAGGTGTTCTCTTTAAAAGGTCGATATCGATATCAGTCTTAATCTTCTCTGAGAGATCTACATACTGCTTGTCAAGCAGACCCTTGATGCCGTGAAGCATACCATATACTTTGTTAGCTCCTCTATCTTTTGCTGTCTTGAATACACCTGCAAGACTTGAATTGATTACGGAAGTTGGTCCACCAGACTGTCCTACGATAACATTACCTAACATAAATGTCCTCCGAAAATTATTATAATAATAAAGATGTAAACAGACCTAAATTCCCTCTAGACTTAAATCTGTCATAAATATTTTATTAAATTAATATTAACATAATTAAAGCAATCATACAACTTAAAAAAGATAATTAATTTAATAAATTCTTCCCACCAAAACAGGAAACTTTCAAAATATTTATAATATGATATAATATGACTACTTCGTAGTCACTTAGAAGTTTCTTCGAAACTTCGGATGCGTGGAAAAGCAACGCAGGGCATATGATATAATGTGCGTAAGCAATGAGCCGTGCTGGACAAAAAAATAAAAAAGAACTGTGCTTGCACGAAGTTCTTTTTTAACTTTTTGTCCAATAGGGCGAACGCCCGACAGTCAAGGGAAGCAAAGCTTTCCTTGACGTGCACGGCGGGGTAAATTGGCAAAACAAGAAGAAAAATAAAAAAGAACCCAACAACCAGAAGAAACGAAAGGACAATTGAAAGATGAGCAAACAGACATGGAAACCCGGCAATATGTTATACCCAGTACCAGCAGTAATGGTTAGCTGTCGAAGAGAGGGTGAGAAGCCTAACATAATTACTGTTGCGTGGGCAGGAACAATATGTTCTGACCCTGCTATGGTGTCAATATCAGTGAGAAAGGAAAGATACAGCCATGATATTATAAAAGATTCAGGCGAATTTGTGGTCAATCTCACAACAAGAAAGTTATGCTATGCAACTGATTACTGCGGTGTTAAATCTGGAAGGAATACGGATAAATTCGCAGATATGCACCTTACACCACAGCAATCGGTTAAGATAGCTGCACCGGCAATAAAGGAAAGCCCTGTTAATATTGAATGTAAGGTTAAGGATATTATAGAACTTGGAAGCCACGATATGTTTATAGCGGAAGTTGTAGCTGTAAATGTAGATGAGAAGCTTCTTGACAGCAAGGGTGCATTAAGGCTTCAGGATGCTGACCTTATAGCATATTCACACGGACAGTATTACACACTGGGAGATAATATAGGCAAGTTTGGATACTCAGTTAAGAAGTAAAGGGTTTATTGCGTAGCACGGAACAATTTGTAGGTATCAAAGTCTGGGGCTTTTGACCCCGGCATCATAATAATGAACAGTTCATTATTATTTCACTATTTATAAGAAGTGTAAGACTTTACAAATAAGCATATGCGTGGTAGTATAAAATTTGTTACGAAAATGTTACAGAAATATTACGTCATTATATTATACGAATAATGACATTAAATATACTATTTGTTGGAGGAATGTATGACACGCATAACGAGATATGGTAGGGAGATGAGAACTACCTTTATCGCGACAATGTTTATTGCATGCCTTGTAATAGTGATAGGTATTCCATTTGTATCAAAGCAGATGTTTGATAATGAGGTGGGATATTACAGTATTTCTATTCAGGGTAATTATATTGGCGCTGCTAATACAGAAGACGAAGTCAATGTTGCACTGGCTGATGCAAGATTACAGCTCTGCAAAGAATTTGCAGATTATATATATATGGACTGCGATGTTAAGATAACAAAGCAGAGAAGAGCGATAGCGAAACGTATGACTACCAAGCAGTTACAGAATGCAATATACAGTTCATTATTTGACTGTATCGTTGATGTTGAAACACAGCTTGCTTATACTGTAAGGGTTGATGATAATATGGTAACTCTTGCTACTAAAGAAGAAGTTGAGGAGTTATTCAGAAAGATTATACAGCCATACAATGTAGCTGATGAGTTTGAACCTGTCATAAAGGCTGGAACATCGATTGATGAACAGTACACAATTGCTATCAATAAGAATGAGGAAGAGTCAGTTCAGGATACACAGATAGTTGCTTCATTCTTTGAAGATAATAATTCGGAAAATGGAACTAACAAGAAATCGCCTGACCAGCTTATGGGAATTGATTTTGCGGAAAATGTATCTGTTAACGCAGTAAGCGGGGATAAGGCAGATGTAGTGTCTGTACAGGAAGCTTATGACATTTTAACAAGAGAGAATAAATCCCAGGTATCTTATATAATAAAGGAAGGCGATACTCTTGAACAGATTGCCAAAGATTATCAGATGACTTTGGATGATCTGCTTAAGCTTAATGACATAGCTTCACAAAATGTGGTTGTTGTACCAGGCGATGAGCTTGTGGTAACAGTACCGGATACGCAGATAACAGTGCTTACAACCAAGCAGCTCTCGTATGATGAGGACTACAAGGCGGAAGTGAGTTATATTGACGATAATAATAATTCAAGAGGGACTAATACAATTCTTGATGAGGGAACGTCAGGAAAAAGAACGGTGGTTGCTAATGTCACATATGCTAATGGCAGGGAAGTGGCAAGAGATATTGTAAAAGAGAATATAACAGAGGAGTCAAAGCCTGGGAAGATTGCAGTGGGAACCCTTACACAGACTGATTATATTAAGCCGGTGGCAGGAACTTTTGTTTCGGGTTATGGAACTGGAGAAGATACAGTTAATTACGGCGTTGACTGGACGTGTAGTGAAGGCATAACAGTTGTTGCAGCAAGAGCTGGTAAAGTTACAAGAGCAGGCTGGTATGGTGGATATGGTTACTGTGTTGATATACAGCATGAAGATGGAAGCCTGACAAGGTATGCTAATAACAGCAGACTTACTGTCAGTGTTGGAGAGCAGGTAAGTCAAGGTCAGCAGATAGCGTTAAGTGGAAGCACAGGCGATGTGACAAGTCCACGTCTGCATTTTGAAATATGGATTGATGGCACAAGGGTTAATCCTCTTAATTATGTTAATAAGAACTAGAATAAAACGTACAAAGGGTGTGGATATTTTCCATACCCTTTTTAAATCATAATAAAATGCGGATAAGACAGATTGACATAATGATATGGTGTGATATAATCATAAGGATATTGAAATATTTGAACATATGCCTTAATATATTTAAGGATAACGATAGAGTAATACCATAATTGTAACGGTATAGAATATGAGATTATGGTTAAGATATTTAGAGATTAGTAACTTTTTATGAATTAGTAAGTAGTGACAGAGGTGCGAATTATGGAACAGTATGTTGTCAAGGGAGGAGTGCCACTTCGTGGAGAGGTGTCCATAGGTGGAGCAAAGAATGCCGCACTTGGTATTCTGGCAGCAGCAATTATGACGGATGAGACCGTAACAATAGAGAATGTGCCTAATGTAAGAGACACAAGAGTGCTATTACAGGCAATAGAGGGCATAGGTGCAAAGGTTAAATATATATATAACAACACAGTTCAGATTAACGGGGGTTCAATAAGCGATCTTAATGTTGAATACGAATATATCAGAAAGATAAGAGCTTCTTATTATTTACTTGGGGCACTTCTTGGAAAGTATAAGGAGTCCAATGTGGCACTTCCGGGTGGCTGTAATATAGGAAGCAGACCAATAGACCAGCATTTAAAGGGATTTAAGGCTCTTGGAGCAAAAGTAAATATTGACCACGGAGTTGTAAGTGCGAAGGCAGAAAATCTGGTTGGAGGTCATATTTATTTTGATGTTGTAACAGTTGGAGCAACAATTAATCTTATGATGGCATCGTGTATGGCTGAGGGAGAGACAATTCTGGAGAATGCGGCAAAAGAGCCACATATTGTAGATGTAGCGAACTTTCTTAATGCTATGGGTGCTAATATTAAAGGCGCAGGAACAGATGTTATAAGAATTAAGGGCGTGAGCAGGCTTCACGGCTGCACATATTCAATAATACCTGACCAGATTGAAGCTGGTACATTTATGATGGCAGCAGCAGCCACAAGAGGAGATATTGTTATTAAAGATGTAATTCCAAAGCATCTTGAGTCAATAACAGCAAAGCTTCTTGAGATGGGCTGTAAGCTTGTTGAGGGCGATGACTGGATAAGAGTTATAGCTGAGGGTGAAGTGGGAAGCACTAATGTAAAGACACTTCCGTATCCTGGTTTTCCTACAGATATGCAGCCTCAGATAGCGGTAGCACTTGCACTTGCCAAGGGTTCTAGTATGGTTACAGAAAGCATATTTGAGAACAGATTCAAGTATGTTGATGAACTTAACAGAATGGGTGCTAAGATAAAGGTTGAAGGTAATACAGCATATATAGAAGGTGTGGAGAAGTTCACATCGGCTCAGTTATCTGCACCTGATTTAAGAGCCGGAGCGGCTCTTGTTATTGCTGCACTTGCGGCTGACGGAATTTCACAGATAGATGATATTGAATATATTCAGAGAGGTTATGAGGATTTTGAAGGTAAGCTCTCAGCACTTGGTGCAATTATTGCTAAAGTGGATTCAGAAAGAGAACTTCAGAAGTTCAAATTAAAGATTGGCTGATAATAATGGACTGCGGATATTTTTATGATATCTGTAGTTCATTTTATTTTTATATTTTTAATACTTTGTTATAATAATAGTGTGCTAATTTGTGGTATTATTATAAAGTGATTAATATATTTATATAATGATGTCCGATTTATAATAATAATGTTAAGATGTTATAACATTTGGATATTTAATATATAATATTTTATGTGCCGATGATGCACATTCTTTTTTATACACGATATTTAGAGAGAATACATATTTATAGCAAGAGGAATATATGAAATTAAGAGATAAGTTAAAGATTTCATTCTGTGTAATGATAGTACTTCCGGTTATTATGCTGTGTGTGTTTGTCGTAGGAATTTTCAAAATGCAGTCAGACAGCATATGCAAGACATATAATGTTGAAGGTGATACGGTGTTATTATATTTTTATTCGCCTATGACGTTGTTTGGAAGCATAACCGATGATGTGTATGAGCAGGTAAGAGAACAGGCAGAGACCGAACCAGAGAAGTTTAATAACAGAATATATCTAGAGGAGCTTAATGATACATTAAAAGAAAAGTTATCAAAGCTTGTTGTAAGAAAGAATAATAATGTTATATACAATTCGACAGGGTTAAGTTCAACAGAGCTTATTAATATACTTCCAGAGTATGAGATAGATGGAAGTAATATTGTAGATGTTGCAACATATAAAGGTGGAAGCTATCACAGCCTTATAAAGCAGGTTGATTTTACAGATGATTTCGGGAATACATATAGTGTATCAATACTCACTTCTGTTAAACAGAGTGTTCCACAGATAAGACATATGATTGTTGAGCTTATAGTAGTTATAATACTTATTCTTGCAATTACGAGCCTTATTCTTAATCTGTGGATATATAGTTCGATTATTAAGCCGGTTAATAAGCTTAAGCTTGCGACAGATAATATTAAAGAAGGTAATTTTGATTTTGAGATGCCCAAAGTACCTGATAATGAGATTGGAGATGTGTGCAAGGACTTTGAGGAAATGCGTCTTATATTAAAGAAGTCGTCAGAGGACAAGCTCCAGTCGGATAAAGAAGAGAAGGAACTTATAAGAAACATTTCCCACGACCTAAAGACACCTCTTACAGCAATCAAAGGATATGTAGAGGGCTTAAGGGATGGAATTGCAGATACACCTGAGAAGCAGGCAAAGTATGTTAAGACAATTGCTAATAAGGTTAATGATATGGATAAGCTAATAGATGAGCTTACTATATATTCAAGGCTTGATGCTAACAGGGTATTGTATACATTTGTTAAATTTGATGTGTCAGAATATTTTGATGACTGCTGTGATGAGATAGGAACAGAGCTTGATGCGGCAGGCATAGAGCTTAATTACAGAAATCATATTAAAGAGCCGGTCATAATTGCCGCTGACCCAGAGCAGTTAAAGAGAGTTATCAATAATATTATCAGCAACTCAGTTAAGTATATGGCTGAGGGGCGCAAGGGAAAGATAGATATAGATTTGTATGATGAGAGTGATTATGTACACATCATCATTGCAGATAATGGCAAGGGAATAGCTGGAAAAGATGTTTCGCATATATTTGAAAGGTTCTATAGAACTGATGAGTCGCGTAACTCGAAACAAGGAGGAAGCGGCATAGGTCTTGCGATTGTAAAGAAGATTGTCGAGGACCACAAAGGAAAGATATGGGCAGAGAGTGTTGAAGGAGAAGGCACTACAATGCATTTGAATTTACTCAAATATAATGTGCAGAACCCACAGCCTAAAGAATAACAGATTATAGAAAGATGAGGAATGAGATTATGAGCAAAGTATTAATAGTAGAAGACGAGGAAGCAATTGCAGATATTGAAAAGGATTATCTTGAATTAAGTGGATTTGAAGTAACAATATGCAAAGATGGTACAAGCGGACTTGCAGAAGCACTTGACGGAGAATATGACATCTGCATACTTGATGTTATGCTTCCGGGAATTGACGGATTTGAGATATGCAAGAAGGTAAGAGAGACTAAGAATATACCTATTATAATGGTATCAGCCAAGAAAGAAGATATTGATAAGATAAGAGGTCTTGGTGTAGGTGCTGATGATTATATGACTAAGCCATTCAGTCCAAGTGAACTTGTGGCAAGAGTTAAGGCTCACCTTTCAAGATATGAAAGACTTATTAACAGCTCGCAGCCAGAGAATGATATAATTGAAATACGTGGTATCAAGATTGATAAGACTGCAAGAAGAGTATTTGTTAATGGTGAGGAGAAGATATTTACAACAAAGGAATTCGATCTTCTTACATTCCTTGCTGAGCATCCTAATCATGTATATACTAAAGAAGAATTATTTAAGGAAATATGGGATATGGATTCTATCGGTGATATAGCTACAGTTACAGTTCATATTAAGAAGATAAGAGAAAAGATTGAGCTTGATACAAGCAAGCCACAGTATATTGAAACAATATGGGGTGTTGGCTACAGATTTAAGTTATAATCAGTTAATGGGAGCCGTCAGGATGGATAACTCCCTGCGTTATGTAAGGAGTATTAACCATAAATTATCACATAAGTATATCATAATATAGAAAGAAGTGTTGAATATGATTATTGAGAAAGATTATTTTGATGCTGAGGAAGTTGATATTGCTAATGCAATGAATGATAAGTCAAGAGCACCTATAAGAAAGATACGTCTTGCAACAACTGATAGTAATAAGTATTATGCAAAGGCGATTCTTGTTGGAGATCAGGAAAATATTCTGTCAGGTGAAATAGTATTCAGACCGGATTCACAGGTTTCCAAGGAAGGTCTTGCTTTCAGTAAAGTCATTATAAAGGAAACAGCTGACGTTGAGGAATATTTTAAAAATCTTATCAGATTTGAAGGCTATAGAATTATAAGTGAGAAAGCTGACAGTGAGAATTTCAGGGCTGGATATGATGAATTATGTATGCAGGCTAATAAACTGTTATTTATGAAAAGTGAATAAACGGAAAGAGAATAGTTAAGATGTTAAATGTCATATATGAGGATAAAGATAAAATAATAGTTAATAAACCGGCAGGGCAGCTTTCGCAGAGTGCCAGAGGCTTTGATATGGATCTGGTAAGCGAAGTGCTTACATATAGAAAGAATAAGGGTGAGGAAGCCTATGCGGCAATTATTAACAGGCTTGACAGACCAGTATCAGGTCTTGTGCTTATAGCAAAGAACAAGAAAGAAGCGGCAAGGCTTTCAGCACTTATGCAAAGGGAATCTTTATGCAAGCAGTATCTGGTACTTGTATGCGGCAGACCTCATAGTGATACAGGCACATTTACAGATTATCTTTTAAAAAATAGCAAAGATAACACATCAAAGGTGGTATCAAAGGAACAGGCAGGAGCAAAAAAGGCTGTGCTTGAGTATAGCCTTATTGACTATGACGAGGAAAGAAATGTTTCACGCCTTTTGATTAATCTTATAACAGGACGACATCATCAGATACGTGTCCAGTTATCATCAAGGAATCTGCCCGTTGTTGGCGATGGCAAATATGGTGGAAACCCAGCGGTTAAGAAAGCAGAGGAGTACCATATTAAAAGGGGCTGTATAGCATTATGTGCTAAGAGCCTTACAGTTGATGGAAAGGTGTATGAAATTGAGCCTGAATTTTCAGGAGGAAAATAGAAAGACTAAAAACAGAGATTGGACAGCTCAGGAAAACAAGCAATCAATATAGAATTTTTTCAAGTATAATTTGTCGGTAATGTGGAATTATTTCATATATAGATGATGAATTATTACGGAGGAGATTGTATATTTTGCGTGATGAAAAGAGTGGTAAGACCAGAATAAAATTTCTTTTTGGAATAGCTGTTATAGTGGCGGCTGTATATATAAGCTTTAAGTATCTGATAGTGTATGTATGGCCATTTGTTATAGGTGTGTTTATAGCAGTTATACTTGAGAAGAAGGTAATATATCTGTCAGATAAGCTATACATAGGACTAGATAAGCTTTTAGCATGGAACAAAAGAATAACAATTAAGAAAAAGAAGTGTCAGGGGATTGCTGCAACGATTATTGTATCATTGATATTTGTTGTACTGCTGGCACTTTTTAGTTTTATAATTTTTAAGGGTGTAGATGAGTTCAGTAGGCTGTTAAGAAACCTTGATTATAACCTGATTGCGGTAAAGCAGCTCACAGCCAGAATGTGTTTTGATGCAGATGCATTTCTGGGACTGGAAGGAGGCTGTTGTCTTGAGTCACTTATTGCGTGTGGACATAAACTTATGAGCATAATGCCTGAGAAGATAATATTGATATCTGCTCCAGTTGTAAAAAATATTGTTATTATTGTGGGTGGAATTGTTGTATGCTTCATAGCAGTTATATATCTTGTGTCTGATTTGCAGAAGTTCAGGGATAATATAAGACAAGTAGTGTTCTATGAAGAAATCCGTATGATATGGAAAGAAGTAAGAAGGCTTATAAATATTTATTTCAAAGTGCAGCTAAGAATTATGCTGATTAACTCTGGGTTATGTATGTTGGCATTTGCGATACTTAAGAATCCATACGCTATTGTGCTGGGAATTATTATAGGGATAATTGATGCACTTCCTGTATTCGGAACGGGTACTGTGCTTATTCCATGGATATTAATAAGCTTTCTTATAAGAAATTACAGATATGCAGTAATTTTGTTAATGGCATATATAATCACGTATTTTGTGCGTGAGATTATGGAGTCCAAGAGTATGGGCGACAGACTGGGAATATCACCATTTACAATGCTTGTGATAATATTCACTGGACTGCTTGTATATGGTGTGGCAGGTTTTATAACAGGACCGGTAAGTTATGTCATAATTAAGGCATTGGTTATAAGACTTAGGTGTGAAATGGGGATAGAGTAGGCATATAAAATATTTAAATAACGGATATCTGTGTTCTACTTGAAAATCCCTGCTGAAAATGTTAGACTATTACAGATTATGTGAGCTTTAATATGTGGATAACCTGTGGCATCTTTTATTGTGGGTTATCTGCTTAGATTACAGGCTTGCGGCACATTTAACAGGACGCGCAGACAGCGCAGGAAATGAGGTATATTTATGGCAGAGGATAAGAAGTTAGTAGAAGCGATTACTTCCATGGATGTAGACTTTGCACAGTGGTACACAGATGTATGTAAGAAGGCAGAGCTTATGTCATATTCAAGCGTTAAAGGATGTATGATATTTAAGCCGGCTGGATATGCAATCTGGGAGAATATAAAGAATGAAATGGATAGAAGATTCAAGGAGACAGGCGTAGAGAATGTATATCTTCCTATGTTTATTCCAGAAAGTCTTCTTGAGAAAGAAAAGGATCATGTAGAAGGATTTGCACCAGAGGTAGCCTGGGTTACTTATGGAGGACTTAATCCACTTCAGGAGAGAATGTGTGTAAGACCAACATCCGAGACACTTTTCTGTGATTTCTACAAGGATGAGATACAGTCTTACAGAGATTTACCAAAGGTATATAACCAGTGGTGTTCAGTTGTAAGATGGGAGAAAGAGACAAGACCATTCCTTCGTTCAAGAGAATTCTTATGGCAGGAAGGACATACAGCACACGCAACAGCAGAAGATGCAGAAGCACGTACACAGCAGATGCTTAATCTTTATGCTGACTTCTGTGAGGAGGTTCTTGCTATCCCGGTTATCAAGGGCCGCAAGACAGATAAAGAGAAGTTCGCTGGTGCAGAAGCTACTTATACTATCGAAGCACTTATGCACGATGGAAAGGCCTTACAGTCAGGAACAAGCCATAACTTTGGTGATGGATTTGCTAAGGCATTTGGTATACAGTATACAGATAAAGATAACAAGCTTAAGTATGTTCACCAGACATCATGGGGAACAACAACAAGACTTATCGGTGCTGTTATTATGACACACGGCGATAATTCAGGACTTGTGCTTCCACCTAAGGTTGCACCAGTTCAGGTTGATATTATTCCTATTATGCAGAAGAAGGAAGGTGTGCTTGATAAGGCATACGAAGTAAGAGATGCTATCAAGGCAGCAGGTCTTAGAGTTAAGGTTGATGATTCTGATAAGAATCCAGGCTGGAAGTTCTCAGAGCAGGAAATGCGTGGTATTCCAGTAAGAGTTGAGATGGGACCAAGAGATATTGAAGCTAATCAGGCTATCGTTGTACGCCGTGATACAAGAGAGAAGATTACAGTTGCAATTGATGAACTTGCAGTTAAGCTTCCGGAAATTCTTGACACTATCCAGAAAGATATGCTTGAGAGAGCAAGAGCGCATAGAGATGCACATACATATGTAGCAGTTAACTATGATGAGTTCAAGGAAACAGCAGCTAATAAGCCAGGCTTTATCAAGGCTATGTGGTGCGGCGAGCAGGCTTGTGAAGATAAGATTAAAGAAGAGACAACTTGTACATCAAGATGTATGCCATTTGCACAGGAGCAGTTAAGCGATGTGTGCGTATGCTGTGGCAAGCCAGCTAAGAAGATGGTTTATTGGGGTAAGGCATACTAATTAAATGCAGCAATTCTGACATATCAGTGAACTGCATAGCAATGGGAGCAATCCGAGGGCATAAGTCAAGGGCAGAGTACCTTTTGCCTCTGATATTAATATATAAGATTATATAGAATACTGATAAGAATGGTAGACAATGCGTAAATACGGCTGGTTACCAGACTTGTCAGTATTTTTTACATTTATTTTATAAATATTAACACTGGATTTACGATTGTATACAAGCAGATTTTATAAACTCCCCATATATTATATATAGTCTTTAATTAAGCTGTTATCTGCAAAATACGTAGGGCAGACAGATTGATAAAGACCAGGCTGAAAATATAGAGGCAATTATTATTGTACAGGATAATGGCACATTTTCAGCAATATAAAATGTAAAGCTTGATATCGGGAGGAAACGATGAGAAGAATGAAGAAGGTTGCGGCAGCAACGTTAACAGCTATTATGGTAGCAAGTATTGCAATGGGAACAACTGAGAGCTGGGCAAGAAGTTCAACAAGAGCAGCGTGGAACAATGCTGCGGCACAGTCAAAGGACGAGGAGCAAATTGTCAATGATGCCTGTTATGCAGAAGATGGAAGCGTGACAGAGGAAAGAAATGTAAAGTCAAATGTATATGCTAACAGCGAGGAATGGGCAGCGTGGAAGACAAAGTGGGAATCAGTAAGAAATAACTTCTGTCAGATTGCACTTACACCGGGAGAAAATGCAACAAAGCTTAATGCAGCGTGGTATTCAACAACTGAGGGCGAGACACCTAAGATTAAGCTTATGGATTCAACAGGCAGAGAGATAAAGACATATGAGGGCGTGCAGTCGGTTGATACAGATGTTGAAACAGTAGTTGATAATGGAACAACTTATACATTATATCCTTGTAAAGTAACTGTTACAGATCTCACAGAAAATACTTCATATCAATATCAGTATTATGTCAACGGTGCTTGGTCAGATACATATAGTTATAAGACACAGTCTACAGAAAGCTTTTCAATAATGTATGTCGGCGACCCACAGATTGGTGCTTCAACTGGACAGATTAAGGGCGAGAATAAAGAGTATTTTGCGATGAATGACTCTTATAACTGGTATCACACACTTAATAATGCAGTCAGCAAGTTCCCTGATTTGAGCTTTATTATGTCAGCAGGTGACCAGATTAACCAGTCATCGGTTTCAAAGGATGCAGATAAGTTAGAACAGCAGATTGAATATGCAGGATTTCTTAATCCAACAGTATTAAGAAGCCTTCCGGTTGCTGTTACAATCGGTAACCACGATTCAAAGTCTGTTAATTATTCAAACCATTTTAATTATCCTAATAAGCAGACAAGCAGTGATAATACAGCTTCTAAGACAGCGGCAGGAACAGATTATTACTTTACATATGGCAACACTTTATTCATAAGCATAGATACTAACAATTACAATGTTACAACTCACGAAAATGTTATTAAAGAAGCGACTGAGAATAATCCAGATGCCAAATGGAGAGTTCTTATGTTCCATCAGGATATATATGGTTCAGGTTATGACCACTCAGATTCAGATGGTATAGTTCTTCGTACACAGCTTACTCCTGTAATTGATAAATATGATATTGATGCAGTCCTTCAGGGACACGACCATACATATTCAAGAACTTACCAGCTCACATCAGACAGCAAGGCACATAATTCATACACAGCAGCACCATCAACATCAAAGACTGATGAATTTAATGCCTATCTTACAGATAATTTATGTTATCAGCTTTCAACAGGGGAAAAAGATGGTTCAAAGGTTGTAGACCCTGAGGGAACAGTATATTTTGAGGCTAACTCAGCAACTGGTAGTAAGTATTATCAGCTTATAGGTACTAAGCAGAATTATATTGCCGCAAGATGTCAGAGCTGGAGACCTACATATTCAGTAATTGATATAACAGATACAACATTAACAGTAAGAACTTACGATGCGGCTACTAATGAAGAACTTGTGGCAGATGGTGGAGTAGCAACTGCTTATACAATTGTTAAGCAGGCTGATAAGAGTGCACTTACCAGTGAGGTTGCCAAGGCAGAGGCTTCTTTGGAAACAGCTAAGGCGGCAGGCAATTTTACAGAAGAGTCAGTAAATGCTCTTTCAGATACAATTGAGGCAGCTAAGGCAATTCTTGATAATGAGGAAAGCACAACAATGGATATTGCAAGTGCAGTTACATCACTTCAGGATGCAGTTAAAGCATTAAAGACAGCAGATAACAGCAGTGATAATGTTAATAACGGCACAGAAAATGGTGATAATGCGGCTGATAACAATGGCAATAATTCATCAGATAATAACGGTAACAACACATCAGACACAACAGGTTCTGGTAATGATAATGCGGATAATACGGCCGATTCTTCAATGGATAATGAATGCACTCAGACAACAGATAACTCATCAGATGTAACAGCAGTTAATGAGAGCTCTGATAATTCCAATACAACCGTCAAGACAGGTGATATAAGCAGACCGGCAGTATATTACACAGCTGCAGGAATATCATTAATAGGAATTGCAGGAATTGTATTAGCAGACAGAAAAAAGAAACATATTAAATAATGGAGATATATAATGTCGGATAAAAAGAAATTCTTAATCCGTATTATAGTAATTATAGCCGGTCTTGCAGCATTTATAATAGCTGCTGACCGGCTTAAAGTTACAGATAAGGCGGAGATAGTAACAACTCTTGGTTATTCCTATGAAAGTGCCCGGGTTGTTGAGGTGGTGGAAGATAATCTTTCACCAGATGGAATAAGAGTCGGATACCAGATGTTAAAGGTTCAGCTTACATCAGGTGAGTATAAGGGGGAGATAGTCAATGCAACGAGTGCAGAGGGTAATCTTTTTGGAGCAGTGTGCCATAAGGGGGATTCTGTAGTTGTGCATATGAGCGTGTCAGGAGAGTCTAAAAATGTATCTGTCTATTCAAAGGACAGGATTATACAGATAGCTGTATTTGTTGGAATATTTCTGCTTCTAATATGTGTTATTGGTGGAAAGAATGGGGTTAAATCGGTTGTCGGGCTGGTGTTTACATTTGTTGCAATATTCAAGATATACATACCTCTTATATATAGAGGTTTTTCGCCATTTGCTGCGGCGGTAATTATTACAATAATAACGACAATTGTGACGATGTATCTTATAAGCGGTGCAACTATAAAGACATTTTGTGCAATTGCAGGTACGGTTCTTGGGGTATTGTTAGCGGGAGTCAGTGCGTGGCTGTTTGGCGTATGTGCGGATATTGACGGATATAATGTGTCTAATATAGAAACGCTTTCGTATGTGGGACAGCTTACAGATATTAAGATTGGTGGCCTGTTGTTCTCAGGAATATTAATAGCATCGTTAGGTGCGGTAATGGATGTTGCTATGTCGGTATCATCGGCGATAAGTGAGATACACGATAAAGCACCAGAGCTTAGTTCGGTGGAATTGTTTAAGAGTGGAATGAACGTGGGACGTGATATGATGGGAACTATGTCTAATACACTTATACTTGCATTTGTCGGAAGTGCAGTTAGCGAGCTTGTAATTAATTATGCGTATAACCTTCCATTCAGGCAGATTATTAATTCTTATAATATAGGAATAGAGATTATGCAGGGCGTGTCGGGAAGCATAGGTGTAATACTGACAGTTCCGGCAGTGGCAGCTATCACTGCATTTTTATGTAATAGGAAATTTCAATAGAATTCCCTGTTACATAAAAGGCACTATGTGCCAATCTGCACACTTGTGTGAAGCTGTATTGTGTCGTAAGTGACCATATTTGGTGCGAGAATGTGCTTTGCACATTCTTTTTTTAAATGTAAAGCAAGATAATATTAGTGATAAGAATTAGGAAGTAATAAGGGCAGGAATATAATTCCATAAATTGAATACAATATAAATACAGCATAAAATTAAAACAATATATGAATTGCTTAGAACTCGTTGATGTATTAATAAAAGTATGTTATACTTTTAACAATAAATTAACGGACGTAATAACTAAATACGTTATAGGAATAATGGAGGGAACCTTATGGCGAAATGGGTTTACAGATTTTCAGAAGGCAACGCTTCAATGCGGCCATTACTTGGTGGAAAAGGAGCTAATCTTGCAGAGATGACAGGGCTTGGTATGCCAATTCCACAGGGTTTCACAGTTACAACAGAGGCCTGCACTGAATATTACAGACACGGAAAGCAGATTACAGATGAGATACAAGCTCAGATATTTGAAGCTATTGGCTGGCTTGAGGAGTATAACGGAAAGAAGTTCGGGGATACACAGGATCCTCTCTTAGTTTCTGTAAGATCAGGTGCAAGGGCATCTATGCCGGGTATGATGGATACAATACTTAATCTTGGACTTAATGATGTGGCAGTTGAGGGCTTTGCGGTTAAGACAGGTAACCCAAGATTTGCGTATGATTCATATAGAAGATTCATACAGATGTTCTCAGATGTTGTTATGGAAGTTCCTAAGTCATATTTTGAGAAGATTATAGATGAAGTTAAGGCTGATAAGGGTGTTGTATATGATACAGAGCTTACAGCAGATGATTTAAAAGAACTTATTGTAAGATTTAAGGCTGTATACAAGGAAGCTATGAAGGGTGAAGAGTTCCCACAGGATCCTAAGGTTCAGCTTATGGAAGCAGTTAAGGCAGTATTCCGTTCATGGGACAACCCTAGGGCAATTGTATACAGAAGAATGAATGATATTCCGGGCGACTGGGGAACAGCGGTTAATGTACAGACTATGGTATTTGGTAATAAGGGTGATACATCAGGAACTGGTGTAGCATTTACAAGAAATCCATCTACAGGTGCTAAGGGAATATACGGAGAATATCTTATCAATGCACAGGGCGAGGACGTCGTTGCTGGGGTCAGAACACCTCAGCCAATAACACAGCTTGAGAAAGACCTTCCAGAGTGTTATTCACAGTTTATGGAACTTGCAATGAAGCTTGAGAACCACTACAAAGATATGCAGGATATGGAATTTACTATAGAAGAAGGCAAATTGTATTTCTTGCAGACACGTAACGGCAAGAGAACTGCACAGGCGGCTATCCAGATTGCGTGTGATCTTGTAGATGAGGGAATGATAACACCTAGGGAAGCAGTAATGAGAATAGAAGCTAAGTCTTTAGACCAGTTATTACACCCAATGTTTGATACTGATGCACTTAAGGCAGGGGAAGTTATTGGAGAAGCACTTCCAGCATCTCCTGGAGCTGCCGCAGGTAAAGTAGTATTTACAGCCGAAGAAGCCAAGGAACTTGGAAAAGGCGGCAATGGAGAAAGAGTTATCCTTGTAAGACTTGAGACATCTCCAGAGGATATAGAAGGTATGCACGCTTCACAGGGCATACTTACAGTAAGGGGAGGTATGACATCACACGCTGCTGTAGTTGCAAGAGGTATGGGTACTTGTTGTGTTTCAGGCTGTGGAGCAATATCTATAGACGAGGAAGCTAAGCAGTTTACACTTGGTGGATATACATTTACAGAGGGGGATTATATATCACTTGATGGTTCAACAGGTAAGATATACAAAGGCGATATTAAGACAGTGGAAGCTACTGTAAGTGGTAATTTTGGAAGAATTATGGCTTGGGCTGATGAATATAGAAAGCTTGGTGTAAGAACTAACGCAGATACACCAGCAGATACTAAGAATGCTGTAAGGCTTGGTGCTGAGGGAATAGGACTTTGCCGTACAGAGCATATGTTCTTTGGTGAAGACAGAATTCCTAAGTTCAGAAGAATGATTCTTTCTGATACAGTGGAGAAGAGAGTAGAAGCATTAAAGCCAATTGGTGAGTTTCAGAAGACAGATTTCAAGGCTATGTATGAAGCACTTGAAGGCAGGCCAATGACGGTAAGATACCTTGATCCACCTCTTCACGAATTCGTGCCAACAGAGGAAGAAGATATTAAGGCACTTGCAGATGATATGGGACTTACAGTAGAAGAAGTTAAAGCAAAATGTGAGGCACTTCACGAGTTCAATCCAATGATGGGACATAGAGGCTGCCGTCTTGCAGTAACATATCCAGAGATTGCAAGAATGCAGACAAGAGCAGTAATGGAAGCTGCGATTGAAGTTTCAGAAGAAAAAGGCTATGAGATTACACCAGAGATAATGATACCTCTTGTGGGCGAGAAGAAAGAATTAAAGTTCGTTAAAGATGTTGTAATAGAAGAAGCGGAAGCTGTTAAGAAAGAAAAGAATTCAGATATCAAGTATAAGATTGGTACAATGATAGAAATTCCAAGAGCGGCACTTCTTGCTGATGAGATTGCAGAAGAAGCAGAGTTCTTCTCATTTGGTACTAATGATCTTACACAGATGACTTTTGGATTTTCAAGAGATGATGCAGGAAAGTTCCTTGACTCATATTATAAGAGTCAGATATATGAGTCAGATCCATTTGCAAGATTAGACCAGAATGGTGTAGGACAGCTTGTTAAAATGGCAGTTGCCAACGGAAGAAAGACAAGACCAGCACTTAAGTGCGGAATATGCGGAGAGCACGGTGGAGATCCATCAAGCATAGAATTCTGTCATAAGGCAGGACTTGATTATGTAAGCTGTTCACCATTCAGAGTACCTATTGCAAGACTTGCAGCAGCACAGGCAGCAATCGCCAGCGAATTGCAGAATGACAGCGAAGGTGACACTAATGCTGCGGCTAAGGAAGGCATAGATACAGATGAGCTTAAGGAGAAAGCTAAGAAAGCTGCTAATGAAGCCGCCAAGGTAGGCAGGGAAGTAGCTAAAGAGGCTGTCAAGGTGGGTAAGGAAGCCGCCAAGGCCGGTAAAGAGGTGGCATTTGCAGGAGTGGCTGGACTTAAAGCAGGAATAGCAGAAGCGAAGAAGGCTTATAAAGAGAATAAGAATAAAGATAACTAGGTCGGATTATTTACACAGGTATTGGTGTGATTGTGTTATCATAATAGTAAAAGAGCTAATCATTAATATGCAGGCATAGCTTTGTGGCATATAATGGTTAGCTCTTTACATTTTAAAAGATATGGCTGAATTTATATTTGAAATAATAATATGGTATAAAAATTAAATTAAAGTTGGATTTTTAAGGTAGGCGAAAAGCCAAACATGTGTTATATTATAGAACATATAAGCTGAATATATATTTAGAATGTGAGGATAGATATTACTATGGCTAAATTTACAAAAAGAGCTATAATGTTAAGCCTTTTAAAATTACTAAAGCAGAAATCAGTTGATAAAGTTACGGTTAAAGATATATGTGATGAGTGTGAAATTAACAGAAACACATTTTATTATTATTTTAAGGATATATACGATGTTCTCAATAACATATTTATGGAAGAGATTGAGAAGAATTTAAGAGAAGCTGGAAGTAATGGTTCATTTTATGAGGAGTACAGCAGGGCTGCGGCGATACTTGTGGAGTATAAGGACGTTGTGATACACGTCTATAATTCTAGGAACCGCGATATTATTACCAATTATCTTGAAAAGATGACCGCTGAGGTAGTAAGAAGTTATATTGCGGCTAAGAGTGAGGGCGAGAATATCTCAGAAAAGGATCTGGAATTCATGTCGTATTTTTATGGCTATGCGATAATCGGAAGTACATATAAATGGATAGAAAGTGGTATGCAGGCTGATTTTGAGCATTTTATAGCAAGGATTTCTGAGTCAATAGATGCAACGCTCCCAGTTATGATTTCAAAAGCTAAAGCAAATAGTAACTAACATTTATAATAATTTCATTTTCAGACAGATTGAGGGAAGTGTACGAATTTAGGTACACTTCCCTCAATCTGTCTGTATTAATTGATATGAAAATGAGTTATCCTAACTTTAGGTTAAAGAATTCACAAAGATATTTAAGAAAGGAGGCAGCATTATGAATGGCATAAAGAACTTTAAGAATATGTACAGTATTCTTACAATATGTCTTATTCTTGTTGGGGCTGTACTTCTTATAGCACCGGGAATTGCGTTAGATGTTGTGTGTATAATATTCGGGATATATATGATAATATACGGCGCAGTCAAGATTATGGGATATTTTGCAAAAGATGCTTACCAGCTTGCATTCCAGTTCGATCTGGCACTTGGTATAGTTATTGCAATTGTGGGAATTGTATTTGTGTGCAGGACAGCAAGAGTGGTGCAGTTGTTATCAACATGTATAGGAATTGTAATGCTTGTAGATGCGACATTTAAAATACAGACCTCTATAGATTCCAAAAGATTTGGAATAAGCCGCTGGTGGCTGATGCTTATACTGGCAGTTATTGTAGCTGCGATTGGCATATTGCTTATATTAATGCCGGGTGAGACAACAAGGCTTATGGTAAGGCTTATAGGGCTTAATCTGTGTATGGATGGAATTCTTAATCTTGTTATCGTGATAGATACGGTTAAGACAGACAAAGCATTAAGGCAGTGATTATATAGATAATTAAAGCAGTAGTTAGCAATTGGAATATTAATAAATAATTAATGCAGTAATAAATAATTAATACGGATTATAAGAGTTTATACAATAAAGAAGAAATTAAAAGCGACAGGAGTTGAAAAAAATGGGAACAATTACACATAAAGCAGGAAGAGTAGCCGTAGGAAAAGCAGCAGATGTTGTTATTAAAAATCTTGATAAAGATAGAGAAAAAGAGATATTAAAGCTTGTCGATTTTATGGAAAAATATATGGATGGTGAGAAGCTTGATGTTGATTTTGACAGCGTGAGAAAGAAAATCAAAGATAAGGACAGTGCACTTAATAAGTATATTAATAAGGCATTAGATGAGATAGACCCTAATGTATTAAAGACTATGGTGCTTAATCTTGGATTTGAGGCATTCTTAAATGGAACTAAGACAATAAGAAAGATGAGAGAAAAGTATAACTGTAATGTTCCTTGGCTCATTCTTATGGATCCTACAAGTGCCTGCAACCTTCATTGTACAGGCTGCTGGGCGGCAGAATATGGCAACAGGCTTAATCTTACATTTGACGAAATGGACAGTGTTGTAACACAGGGCAAGGAGTTAGGAATATATCTTTATATGTTTACAGGCGGTGAACCACTTGTAAGAAAGAGCGACATAATAAAGTTATGTGAGAAGCATAATGACTGTGCATTTCTTTCATTTACTAATGGAACACTTGTTGATGAAGCATTTTGTCAGGAGATGAAAAGAGTAGGCAATCTTTATCTTGCAATAAGTCTTGAGGGATTTGAAGCGGTCAATGACTTAAGACGTGGCGATGGTGTATATGGCAAGGTTATGAATGCAATGGATCTTTTAAAGAAAAATGGTCTTGTATTCGGTACTTCAATATGCTACACATCTAAGAATACAGAAACAGTAACAAGTGATGAATTCATACAGCTTATGGTAGATAAGGGCTGCCGTTATGCAATGTATTTCCATTATATGCCAGTTGGAAATGATGCTTCAGTTGAATTGCTTCCAACACCAGAGCAGAGAATATATATGAAAGACCGCATAAGACAGATAAGAAGTCTTACAACAGGACAGGGCTTATTTACATTTGATTTCCAGAATGATGGTGAGTTCGTTGGTGGCTGTATAGCAGGCGGAAGAAACTATTTCCACATTAATGCAAATGGTGATGCAGAGCCTTGTGTATTTATTCATTATTCAGGTGCGAATATAAGAACTAATACATTACTTGAGATACTTAACCAGCCATTATTTATGGCATATAGAAAGAACCAGCCATTTAATAAGAACCATTTAAGACCTTGTCCTATGCTTGAAAATCCTGAGATTTTACAGAAAATGGTCAAGGAAACAGGTGCTAAATCAACAGATTTACAGTCGCCAGAGACAGCAGAGCATCTTTGCAGCAAATGTGTTCCATATGCCAATGCGTGGAAGCCATATGCTGATAAGATATGGAGTGAAACTCCTGTAAAGAAGAGTAGCTATGAGAATTATGGACATTGTTGATTGCAGGTCAGCAGATATGTGAAAGGAGAAGCTTATGAGTAAGAAGTCAATCGGAAGCAGGACATTAAAGGCGGGAGCAGCACTCCTTGCAGTAGGAGCAGGAGTTGCGGCTATTAATGCAAAGAATAAGAACGGTACAGAGAAGAAAGAGATAAAAGAAATACAGAAGAAAGAATACGAGCAGTACAGAAATACTGAGCGTGGTAAATATGATAAGAACAGCAAGGGTATATATTACTCAAATGGTAATTATGAAGCATTTGCAAGACCAGAAAAGCCAGAGGGCGTTGATGCTAAGTCAGCATATATTGTAGGTAGCGGACTTGCCTCACTTGCAGCAGCTTGTTTCCTTGTAAGAGATGGACAGATGAAGGGAAGCCATATTCACATTCTTGAAGCTATGGATATAGCTGGTGGTGCGTGCGATGGCATTAATGATCCAACAAGAGGGTATGTAATGCGTGGCGGTAGAGAGATGGAGAATCATTTTGAGTGCCTTTGGGATTTGTTCAGAAGTATTCCATCATTAGAGAAGCCGGGTGCATCAGTGCTTGATGAGTATTATTGGCTTAATAAGCACGACCCTAACTATTCACTTTGCAGGGCAACAGTTAATCAGGGTGAAGATGCACATACAGATGGCAAATTCAATTTAAGCCAGAAGGGCTGTATGGAGATAATGAAATTGTTCTTCACTAAAGATGAAGATTTGTATGACAAGAAGATTGAGGATTTCTTTGATGAAGAAGTGTTTGACTCGGATTTCTGGCTCTACTGGAGAACAATGTTTGCATTTGAGAACTGGCACAGTGCGTTAGAGATGAAGCTTTATATCCAGAGATTTATTCATCATATAGGCGGACTTCCAGATTTCTCAGCACTCAAATTCACTAAGTATAACCAGTATGAATCACTTATCCTGCCTATGCAGAAGTATCTTGAGGCAGCAGGTGTTAAGTTCCAGTTCAATACAAGGGTGGAAAATGTTATATTTGAGTTCAAGGATGGCAAGAAGATTGCCAGGACAATAGAGTGCAATGTCAAGGGTAAGGAAGAAACAATTGAGCTTACAGAGAATGACCTTGTGTTTGTAACTAACGGAAGCTGTACAGAGAGTACAATCTATGGTGACCATACTCACGCACCTGTAGGAGATGCAGAGGTAAGAACAAGCGGCTGCTGGAGTCTTTGGAAGAATATTGCAAAGCAGGATCCATCATTTGGACACCCAGAAAAGTTCTGTGGCAATGTATCTAAGTCTAACTGGGAGTCAGCTACAGTTACAACAAGTGATGAAAAGATTATCGATCATATTAAGAAGATATGTAAAAGAGACCCTAGAACAGGAAATGTTGTTACAGGCGGTATCGTAAGCTGTAAGGATTCAAGCTGGCTTCTTAGCTGGACAATTAACAGACAGGGACAGTTCAAGGAACAGAAGAAAGATGAAGTATGCGTATGGGTATACAGCTTATTTACAGATGTAGCTGGTGATTATGTCAAGAAGCCTATGAAAGAGTGTACTGGTCAAGAGATTACAGCAGAGTGGTTATACCATATTGGAATACCAGTAGATGAAATAGATGAACTTGCTAAGAACCACTGCAATACAACACCTACGATGATGCCTTATATCACAGCATTCTTTATGCCAAGAAGAAAAGGTGACAGACCAGACGTTATACCAGATGGCTGTGTGAACTTTGCATTCCTTGGACAGTTTGCTGAGACACCAAGAGATACTATATTCACAACAGAATATTCAGTAAGAACAGCTATGGAGGCTGTATACGGACTTCTTGGCGTAGACAGGGGCGTTCCAGAAGTATGGGGAAGCGTATATGATGTAAGAGATCTCTTAGATGCTTCTGTTAAGCTTATGGACGGCAAGTCACCTCTTGAAATAGAACTTCCTGGCGTGCTTGATAACATTAAGAAACCACTACTTAGAAGGATAAAGGGAACTGTAATTGAAAAGGTTCTTAAAGACCATAATGTTATTAAGGATTATATGAAGTATTAATATAAGCGATAGTTGTCTGATAAATACGATGTTTTAAGATAACATAGTGTTTAAAAATGCAGCATTTTAAAATAGTGCAGGAAACTGTTGTGCTATATACAGAATATCAAAAATATTTGTCATATAAAAAGCTCAGCCTCAAGCTGATGGATAATTCCAGCAGCTAGGGCTGAGCCTTTTTATGTATTAGGAAAGCACCTGTGATTGGTGCACATATGACTACTTTAAATTATCAAGAAGTGCAATTAAAGTAGCCTTATCATTAAGCTTAGGGTTCTCAATTACAATATCAAGCAGTGTATTAAGTGTATTGCCGATTTCTGCACCCTTAAGACCATATTCGATAAGGTCAACTCCTGTTATATCAAGGTCTTTTATTGTAAAGCAGTCACCTCTTTCAAGTATATCATCTGCCATACGCTGTAATTTATTCAGATGGTTATACTTGGCAGGGTTACTTATAAATGTAATCTCTTCACTTGCTTTAATAGAAGCACGCTGTAATCTTATTACTAACATAAAAATGTCACGTCCACACTGATGAAGTGCTTCCCTTACAGCAGGTTCAGTTTCATCAATGTGAAGCGGGGTGTATGTTAATATCTTTACAACAGTATCAATAGTCTTGTTATCCATTCTAAGATTTCTTAAAGCTGTTCTTGCCTCATCAGGTGAGCATACAAAAAGAATTGCGGCTAATCTAAGTGGAAGCTCATTATCAGTATATTTGCAGGTAAGAAGCAGCTTCTTGGCATATCTGCCGGTAAGATTATCTGCTATTACAGGCAGAATATTATTAAAAAGACCTGTTGTTGCATAAAGACTGCAATAATCAGGGTTATCTGATAAAAGAGTCTTCTTAAGTTCTACGCATACACGTTCCATACTGACTTTATCTATATTGCGGTTAAGCTTTTCAATAGCCTTAAATGTATCCGGTTCAATGGTAAAGCCAAGCTGTGCAGAAAATCTTATGGCTCTCATCATTCTTAAAGCATCTTCTGTAAAACGCTCAATTGGGTTGCCAACGCATTTTATTATGCGGTTATTAATATCGTCTATTCCGCCATATTCATCGACAAGCCCAGTTATATTATTGTAAGCCATAGCATTTATTGTAAAATCACGTCTGCATAAATCGTCTGTCAGCCTGTCGGAGAATTCAACAGAAGATGGGTGTCTGCCGTCTTTGTACTCGCCGTCAATTCTGTAGGTTGTAACCTCATATCCAACATTGTGCAACATAACTGTTACTGTGCCGTGTTCAATTCCGGTATCAATTGTCTTGTTGAAATATTCTTTGATATCGGAAGGGAGTGCAGAGGTTGTTATATCCCAGTCATTAGGAGTGAGTCCCATAATAGAATCGCGGACACAGCCACCTACAGCATAAGCCTGATGGCCGTGGCTTTTAATTGTGTTGATTATAAATTCAACGTCATTAGGCATATCAATTTTAAAATTACTATAATCCATACTTAATTACCAATCTTTAAATTATTATTTTGATTTCATTTTTAAATCTTTAAATCTGTTATTTGGCTATATAAAATTTGCAATAGTTCGCATTATTACTGCCCATAATTTTAACAAAAAAAACTATGTTTGTCACTGAATGGCAAAGCATTTTTTATTGAACACATGCATATGATAAGTAGGCCTAGTTGGATTGGAGGGTATATTCGTGAATGAGAAATCAGAAAAGGTGTTAGAACAATATAATATCAGCATTAACCGTATGATAAGAGGCAGGGGCGGTATTATTATTGCAACTGGACAGGGGTATAAGCTTTTTACCCAGTGTGAGAAGCCTGACAAGTATTATGAGAGGGAGAATAATATTACACAGATATTAAAATCAGCGGGATTTGGCAATACAGATACATATGTAAGAAATAATGAGGGACAGCTTGTGTCGCAGGATGAGGACGGCAGAAGATATATTTTAAAAGACTGGTTTGATGCGAAGGAAAGTGATGTAAAGGATATGGGGGATATGTGCAGAGCGGTGAGTATGATGGCGTATCTTCATATGGCGTTAAGGGAGGCTGGAAGCGAGCTTAAGATTAATCCATGTGGTGAGACAGAGTACAAGGAGTATGCACAGGCAGAGCTTAAGGCATGCCAGAACAGGAAGGAAACAGCACTAAGAAAGACATATGTGAAGCACACAAGGGAATTAAAGAAAGCATACAATTATCTTAAGCAGAAAAAAGGCAGACAGACATTTGAGCAGCTGGCATTTAAGCATATCGGTGACTATTATGAGGAGGCGTGCAATGCAAGCGAGAGGCTTATGGACGAAAGATTTGATGAGAGGCTTCTAGATGCGGCGGTTAATGGAGAGATTTCGCATGGAAGCTATACTTACCATAATGTGCTTATCGGTGGAAATGATACTTATGTTGTTAATTTTGACAGATATAAGAATGAGTGCCAGATTAGTGATTTGTACCAGTTCATAAGAAAAGTTATGGAGAAGTATAACTGGGAAAATAGTGTGTTCTACAGGCTTCTTGATGAATATGACAGAATATGTCCTCTTGATGATAATGAGCTTGAACTTCTTATGACACTTTTGTCATATCCGGAGAAATTCTGGAAGATAATTAACCAGTATATTAATAGTAATAAATCGTGGATTCCAGATAAAAATGTAGATAAACTAAGGAAGGTTATTGAGCAGAATGAAAGAAGAAGAGAATTAATTGATAAAATATGCTGTGTGTGGTAAAATTCCCATAGGTATAGCCAATAAACGATTATAATCAGGATACAGGGAATGAAACATACATTTATATATAATAAAGCTAATAGAACAAAGAACGAAAGTGGTATTACAAGAAGCAGGACACATCTGTTTAACATAGTTAAGCCATATTCGGTTGTAAAGAGAATGGCAGTTATTATAATGACTGCCATTATGATAATATGCCAGACAGGTTGTGGAACATCGGGAAGTAACGGAGCGATTGTACCGGGCAGTTCAATTACACCAGCGAAGAAAAAGGGCAATGTAACAGACATAGCCAAGAACAGTGACAATGCAACACTAGTGGGGATAGTATCGTCAATAGATACCACGCTTAAGAATATACATTTTATTGATGTTGAAACTGGAACGGAATATTCAGTAATGTATACAGGTGGTACTGATATACAGGATGCTTATGGAAAGCTTAAGGCGGCGACATTGATACAGCCCGGAGAGATATATGATGTATACTGCAACAAATATGGCAAGGCAACCAAGATATATGGTTCAAAGAATGCGTGGAGCAGGACATCAGTTACGGATATAGAGCTTGATGAAAGCTCTAAGAGTGTGGTGATTGGACAGACTACGCTTAATTACAGGGATTATACGGTAGTAACCTCTGGAGGTAATCTTATAAGCATTGCACAGATTGTAAAGGAAGATGAACTTACGTTAAGAGGAATTGATGATAAGCTGTACTCAATATCGGTTGATAATGGGCACGGATATCTGGAACTGACAGGAATAGATGCATTTGTAGGTGGTTATGTGACATTAGGAAGCAGTCTTTTGTATGGTGTTACACAGGATATGATGCTTACTGTCGGAGTTGGTACTTATGATGTTGAGCTTCAGAGTGCAGATATGACAGCAACCAAGAAAGTAACTATTAAGAAAGATGCGACTTCAACGCTTGATTTCTCAGAATATAAGCAGCTTTCAGCTAAAAAGGGTGCAATCAACTTCTCAGTTACACCAGAGAATGCAATTATGGCAATAGATGGAAGTGAAGTTGATTACTCAAAGCCTGTGTCATTAACATATGGTTCTCATACACTTACATTACAGGCTAACCATTATGAAACTTATACAGAGACATTTACGGTTAATTCAGATTACAAGACTAAGGTCATTGATATGACAAGTACAAGCTCGTCAACAACAGCAAAGACGACATCAGCGAGCCTTACTAATGGTTATAGTGTTAATATAACAGCACCATCAGGAGCGGCTTTGTATGTAGATAGTGTATACATAGGTGTTGTTCCCTGCTCATTTAGCAAATCAAGTGGCAACAAGACTATAACATTGTCACAATCTGGGTATAATACAGTAAGCTATACTATATCAATACCTAATACAGCAGGTGATATGACATATGCGTTTCCGGATATGACAAAGACAAGTGAGACTGCGACTGTACAGACGCCAACGGTAACAACGCCTACAGCCACATCTTCTAATTAGATTATGCAGAATGTATAGAAAAGAGGCAGAAGGATAATAATGACAAAAAAGATGAATATACCATTTTCACCACCAGATATATCAGAAAAGGAAATTGAAGCAGTAAGCGAAGCATTAAGGTCGGGCTGGATTACAACAGGTCCAAGAACCAAGGAATTAGAAAGACAGATGGCAGAGTTTACTGGCACTAAGAGAGGTGCGTGTCTTAATTCAGCTACAGCGTGTATGGAGACGGCTCTTAGATTATTCGGAATTGGAGCGGGAGATGAGGTAATAGTTCCGGCATACACATATACAGCATCAGCAAGTGTTGTATGCCACGTTGGTGCAACTTTAAAGCTTATTGATGTGCAGGAGGGAACTTATCATCTTGATTATGATGAGCTTGAAGCAGCCATAACAGAGAAGACCAAGGCAGTTATTCCAGTGGATATAGCTGGTGTAATGGTCGATTATGATAAGATAAGGGCAATACTTGAGAGCAAGAAGGCTTTATTTAAGCCGGCTAATGCTTATCAGGAGGCACTTGGAAGAGTTCTTATACTTGCTGATTCGGCACACGGATATGGTGCGTCAAGAAATGGACATAAGAGCGGACAATGTGCGGACTTTACATCATTTTCTTTCCATGCTGTTAAGAACTTTACAACAGGTGAAGGTGGAGGCCTTGTATGGAGAGAACTTGACGGAATAGACGATGAAGAAATATACAAAAAGATTATGCTTATGAGCCTTCACGGACAGTCAAAGGATGCACTTGCAAAGACTAAGCTTGGTGCGTGGGAATATGACATTATTGCACCACTTTATAAGTGTAATATGACAGATATAACAGCCGCCATAGGTCTTGCTCAGATGACAAGATATGAGGGGATGCTTGCAAGAAGAAAGCAGATGATTAATATGTATACAGAGGGTATTAAGGCAGATGATGTTGAGTGCCTGTGCCATTATACAGATGAATATTCATCAAGTGGACATCTGTTTCTTACAAGACTCCTTGGAAGAGATGTAGAAGACAGAAACCAGTTTATAATAAGAATGGCAGAAGCAGGAATTGCAACGAATGTACATTTCAAGCCGCTTCCTATGCACACAGCATATAAGCAGCTTGGCTTTGATATAAAAGATTTCCCAAAATCTTTTGAAATGTATCACAATGAAGTCACACTTCCACTTCATACTAATCTTACAGATGAACAGATAGAATATGTTATAGAGAATTTTAACAGCCTTAAATAACAGGTTTAACAGACTGGCAGAAAAGAGGTTGGTATGCAGCTTAGAAAATGGAATGAGCTTCCAAAGTTTATGAGAACAAGGGAAGTAAGAAAATATTACAATATAGTTAATAAACGTAGAGCTTCTTTAATGGTGAAGAGATTATTTGATATCGTAGTTGCATCAATAATGCTTGCTGTGCTTGCATTGCCGATGTTAATAATTGCAATACTTATAAAATGTGATTCAAGAGGACCTGTATTTTTCAGACAGGAAAGAGTTACACAGTATGGAAGAATATTTAAGATATACAAGTTCAGGACAATGGTTGTTAATGCTAATGAGCTTGGTGCTTCTGTGACTGTGGATAATGACAGAAGAATAACAAGAATGGGAAAGCTTTTAAGAAAGATAAGAGCTGATGAATTCCCACAGTTATTTAACATTCTTGCAGGAGATATGACACTTGTCGGCACAAGACCGGAAGTGCCTGAGTATGTAAAGCAGTATTCTAAAGAAATGTATGCAACACTGCTTTTGCCGGCTGGGCTTACATCAAGAACAAGCATAGCTTATAAAGATGAAGATAAAATATTAGGCAATGCCGCCAATCCGGATAAAGCGTATGTTGAGGAAGTACTTCCTGCGAAGATGAAGTATAATCTTGAGGCATTAAGAAAGTTTGGTTTTGCAGAGGATTGCAGGGTGCTTTGGGATACATTTGAATCTGTTGTTGGAAGCGAGAGGCTTTCAGTGACAAAGAGTAGAAGGAGATAATAAATGTCTGATATGCTTATTACTATGTGTGTTATTGCATATAACGAGGAACAGAATATTAATGGAATATTAGAATGTATTAAAAATCAGGATTATGACCATAACAATATGGAGGTTGTGCTTGTAGACGGAGCATCAACTGATAATACAAGAGCACTTATGTGTGAATTTGCACTTGATAATAAAGATGAATTCAGAAGGGTTGTAGTGCTTGACAATCCTAAAAAGACACTTCCATCAGGCTGGAACGTTGCATTGAGGGAATATAAGGGTGATGCGATAATAAAGGTAGATGCACACGCTGTAATTCCAGAGGATTTTGTCAGTAAGAATGTGAGGGTGCTTGAAACAGGCGAATATATATGTGGTGGACAAAGACCTAACATAATAGACAAGCCAACTCCATTTAAGGAGACACTTCTTCTTGCAGAGAGCAGTATGTTTGGTTCAAGCATTGCTTCATACAGGAATAATCCTGGAAAGACTTATGTTAAATCGTTATTTCACGCAGCATATAGAAGAGAAGTATTTGAAAAGGTTGGTTTCTTTAATGAGGAACTTGTGCGTACAGAAGATAATGAAATTCATTATAGAATGAGAAAAGCTGGATATAAGCTGTGCTTTGACCCTGATATAATATCATACCAGTATACAAGAAGCAGTCTTAAGGCAATGCTTAAGCAGAAGTATGCTAACGGCTACTGGATAGGAAAGACAAGCAAGGTATGTCCTAAGTGCCTTAGCATATATCATTTTGTGCCATTTGCATTTGTAAGTGCAATAATAGCTTCAGGTTCGGTTATTGGAGCGACAGGACTTGCAGAGTGCATTAAGAAAAGGCACAACCATACACTTGGAAAAGGTATTTCGGCATTAAGAAAAGTAACAGTAGTGCTTACAACTGTTATGTGGGTGCTCTATGCTTTAATGGCATCTGGTATGGCGGCAGTATCTGCATTTAAAGCTGAAGATAAAAGAAATATAACTAATGCCTGTCTTCCTGTATTATTCCTGCTTCTTCATTTAAGTTATGGAATAGGCACAATAGCAGGACTTATGGATAAATCAAAAAGAGGTTAATTATGGAAGAGACAAGGAAAGATAAGCTACAGTTAATAGTCAGACGCTTTTTTCTTATAATAACAGATATAATTCTTGTTAACGGCTGTGTATTTATATCGCTGGTAATGAGGTTTAACGTTGATCTGGCGGCGATAGAGTCACAATATATACAGAATTTTAAGAGTACCTGCGTACCATTTACACTTATAACACTGCTTATATTCTGGTGTTTCAGAATGTATCACAGTTTGTGGCAGTATGCGAGTATAGCCGAGCTTTATAAGATAGTTGAGGCTTGTATTGTATCGGAGGTGGCACACGTCTGTCTTACAACAGTTATGGGAACACCGCTTCCTAGAGCCTGTTATTTTATGTCAGTAGTATTTCTTATAGTTGCAATGTGTGCGAGCCGTTTTATGTACAGGCTTATAAGAACACTTTTACAGGAATACAGACATACATCAGAGCAGATTAAGATTATGATAATTGGTGCCGGTGAGGCTACCAATGTTCTTATGAGAGAGATTGCTAATTCAAGATACCTTGATAATTCCAAGGTTGTATGTATTATTGATGATGACCCTAAAAAGGTTGGAAAGTATATACGAGGCGTTAAGATTGTTGGAACAAGGGAGCGTATTAAGGAATATGCAAGATACTATGAGATAGATGAGATAATATTTGCTATTCCATCAGCATCGCAGGAAACTAAAAGACAGATACTTAATATCTGTAAAGAAACTAACTGTAATTTAAAGATTATACCTGGCGTGTATCAGATGATGGACGGCGAGATTAATGTTCAGGATATCAGAAATGTTGATGTGGACGATTTACTTGGAAGGGATCCTATCAATGTTGATGTGGAGTCAATTCTTGGATATGTATCGGGCAAGACTGTTCTTGTAACAGGCGGCGGTGGTTCAATTGGTTCTGAGCTTTGCAGGCAGTTAGTCAAGCATAACCCTAAGTGCCTTATTATATTTGATATATATGAGAACAGTGCCTATGATATACAGCAGGAATTAAAGATGAATTGTCCTTATGCCAATGTGGTGACGCTTATTGGTTCAATAAGAAATAACACAAGACTTGAGTGGATATTCTCACATTACAGACCGGATATTGTATATCACGCAGCGGCACATAAGCACGTTCCGCTTATGGAGGGAAGCCCTAATGAGGCAGTTAAGAATAATGTAGCCGGTACCTGGAATCTTGCAAGAATGGCAGACAAATATAATACCAAGAGATTTGTAATGATAAGTACAGATAAAGCCGTTAATCCGACTAATATAATGGGTGCGACAAAACGTATATGTGAGATGATAATTCAGTATTATAATGGAGTATCTAATACAGAATTCGTAGCCGTAAGATTTGGTAATGTACTTGGAAGCAATGGCTCTGTAATTCCTCTTTTTAAGAAGCAGATTGCAGCAGGGGGTCCGGTTACAGTTACACACCCTGATATAATAAGATATTTTATGACAATACCGGAGGCCGTGTCGCTTGTTATTCAGGCGGGTGCATACGCCAAGGGTGGTGAGATATTTATTCTTGATATGGGTGAGCCGGTAAAGATAGATGACCTTGCAAAGAATCTTATAAGACTATCAGGTTACACACTTGGTGTGGATATGGAGATTAAATATACTGGTTTAAGACCTGGTGAGAAGTTATATGAAGAACTTCTTATGGCAGAGGAAGGGCTTCAGGATACACAGAATAAGCTTATTCATATAGGCAAGCCTATTGAATTTGATAAAGACAATTTTGAGGACAAGCTAGAAGTCCTTAAGGAAACAGCTTACAAAGAAGATGCGATGGCAGTAAGACGGCTTGTAAAGGAATTCGTTCCAACTTATAAGCCTGACCATGTATCGGATAATGATATACAATAAGAAACTGCAAAAAGAGGTTACTATGAAATATATTATTGATGGAAGCTTTTTGTATGGACATATTAAAGGTGTCCAGAGGTACGCAAGACAAATAACAAAAGAACTTGATAAATATATGGCGGATAAGCCTTACGAGGTTGAGATAGCTGTGCCCGAGATTGATTCAGAAGGTACATCTGCGGAGATTAACAGCTATAAGACACACTATAATAACATTAAGATTGTTATATTGGCTGGAAAATCTGGAAGAATGTGGGAACAGTTCACGTTTCAGAGATATGTGGACAAGCAGAAGGCTAAGCCTGTATATTTATGTAATGAAGTATCACTGTTTATGAAAAATGGAATAGTTACGGTACACGACATAGCATTTAAGACACATAAGGAGTTCTTTAGAGAGCCGGGTGACTGGCATGAGATATTGTTCAGAAAGCTTATGTATCTTAAAGCCTTTAAGAGTGCTGATGCGATAATAACGGTCAGTGGGTTTTCCAGAAAAGAAATCATTGATAATTATAATACCCATGGTAAGGAAATAGTAGTTGCAGGCAATGGCTGGCAGCACTTTGATGTGAACAGCATAGACGAGAGTATATTTGACAAGTATGCTTCAAGAATAAAAAGACATAAATATTATCTGTATATGGCTTCATTAGCACCTAATAAGAATCTTAACTGGATTCTTAATAATGCGAAGCTTCACCCAGAAAGTACATATGTAATAGCAGGTGAAAGTCTTGGGGACAGGTCTGGAATAGAAAAGCTTGGCAATGTAGTGGCGATTGGTTATGCCAGGGATTCAGAGGCGAGAGCACTTATGAAATACTGCAAAGCATTTTTATTCCCATCAACCTATGAGGGCTTTGGAATACCACCTATGGAGGCACTCTGTATGGGAGCTGAGATTGTTCTTGGTGATATTCCGGTGCTGCACGAGATTTACAAAAATGCGGCTACATATGTCAACTGTCATAAGCCTGATGTGAATATAGATGAGCTGTTAGAAAAGAATAAGGTGAGTGACGAGGCAGTGCAGAATGTACTTTCAAATCATTCGTGGGACAGGTCAGCCCATATAATTGCAGGTATTATGGACAAATATGCAGAATAAGGATTAAAAAGATGAAGATAGCGGTTGATGCAAGAACGCTTGGCAGCAGACCAAGCGGAGTGGGAATGTATCTTAATGACTTTCTTAAGCAGCTTATGAAATATGAGGATCTGGAATTCGTTCTTATATCAGATGTTGCAGAGAGTGAATATATTAAGTCATTTATTAAAAATGGAATAAAAGTATATACAAAGGGAAAACAGGTGTATAAGAGTGCCGGAGTTTATGCTTATTTTGCATATGTGAAAAAGCAGCTTGATATTATTAAGCCTGATATATTCTGGGAAGTTAATACGATAATTCCGATTAACCTCGGCGGTAGTTTTAAGACTATGATTACAATACACGATATGTTTCCAATAGAATATGTTGAATATTTCGGGCAAGTATATAGTATGTATTTTAAGTACAATCTTAAAAAGACACTTAAGAATACAGATATGATTCTATATAATTCAGAACAGACCAAAAGGACAACGGAAGAAATTTTCCCGGAAGCTAAGAGCATAGCGAATGTTAATGCTTATATAATATCCAATCCTGTTAAAAAGCAATGGGATAATAAAGATGATGATTATTTTCTTTATGTTGGCAATATGGAGAAAAGAAAGGGCGTTGACCTTCTTATAAAAGGCTATTTGCAATATAAGAGCCGGGGTGGCAAGAAGAAACTTATTCTTGGTGGAAAAATGCAGGAAGAAGAGATTAACCAGATTGTAAGGTCGGCGATGATGTTAGATGAAGATATAACTTATCTTGATTATGTGACCCACGATAAAAAGCACGAGCTATATGCCTCAATGTCAGCTTTTGTGTTTCCGTCAAAGGCCGAGGGCTTTGGTATGCCGATTATTGAGGTTATGCGTTTTAAAAAGCCAATTATAGCAAGTAATCTTCCTATATTTGATGAGATTACAGACGGCAATATTAATACATTTAATATAAGATGTAATGAATATGAGCAGATAAATAATCTTGCAGATGAATTATTGTCATATAATACAGAGGTTGATACAGAAGCATATGCAAATGTAGTTAAAAGATATGCACCTGATAGACTTGGGAAAGTTGTGTATGATTTCATTACAAGTGATTAAATTATTTATATTGTATATAAATAATATTTGTAATAGTATTAATGTGCTGGATTATAATTAAATTGAAAGATAATAGAAGACATTAAGGAGAAAGTATGAAAGTATTAGTAACAGGAGTGTCAGGTCAGTTAGGTCATGACGTTATGAATGAACTCGATAAAAGAGGATACACAGGAATAGGAAGTGATATAGCTGATAATTACAGTGGTATTCAGGATAACAGTGCTGTTACAACAATGGAATATGTCAAGATGGACATAACAGATGAGGCTGTTGTAGATGAGGTTATAAGCAGTGTATCACCAGATGTTATTATACACTGTGCGGCGTGGACGGCAGTAGATATGGCAGAAGATGATGACAAGGTTGAGAAGGTAAGAGCTGTCAATGCCAAAGGGACAGCTAATATTGCAAAGGCGGCTAAGAAGCTTGATTGTAAAATGGTATATATAAGCACAGATTATGTGTTTAATGGGCAGGGTGAGAAGCCTTGGGAGCCGGACTGCAAGGAATACAAGCCGCTTAATGTATATGGACAGACTAAGCTTGAGGGTGAGCTTGCGGTTGCTGATACACTTTCAAAATATTTTATAGTAAGAATAGCATGGGTATTCGGTGCTAATGGCAATAATTTTATAAAGACAATGATTAAGGTTGGAAAGAACCACGAGACTGTAAGAGTTGTTAATGACCAGATAGGAACACCAACATATACACTTGATCTGGCAGTATTATTAGTTGATATGATAGCTACAGAGAAATATGGATATTATCATGCAACTAATGAGGGTGGCTATATTTCGTGGTATGATTTTGCGTGTGAAATATACAGACAGGCCGGAATGGATATTAAGGTTATTCCGGTATCCACAGAAGAATATGGCCTTTCAAAGGCGGCAAGGCCATTTAATTCAAGATTAGATAAATCAAAGCTTAAAGAGGCAGGATTTACACCGCTTCCAACCTGGCAGAATGCTGTGGAAAGGTATATTAAATATTTAAAAGAACAGGAACAGGCTACAGGTAACGAATAGAAATGATTATAATGTCAGGGTCAGAACCCAACAACTTTAATGTTTCGTTATTGTGTATCCGTATTTACTAATTAAGAAGAAAGGTAAACGTATGAAGGAGAAGGCGGTTGGATTATGGAACAGGATTGCTACTAAAGAGAATAAGCAGATTGCGAAAAATGTTCTTTTGATTTTGCTTGTATCAAGACTATTTTATATATTTATTGGCTGTGTTACCAATTCAGCATTTGGCAATAATATTACATTTGCTAAGATGTTTCTTGGTGGCGATGCAGATTGGTATATTAAGATTGCTGAAAAAGGATATAGTCTTTCTGGAAGCATAAAGCCGGGAGATGGACAGGCTAACTGGGCATTCTTTCCTTTATTTCCAGTATCAATAAGATTGTTTAAATACATATTTTTCTTCCTTAATTATGCACAGGCAGGAATATTTCTCAGCTTAATATATGTGTATATAATGGGGATATTTCTTGTTAAGACAGTAAGGCTTTATAAGCCTGACAGATTAGGATATTTTGCAGTGGTTCTTGTCTATATGGGACCATACTCATTCTATCTTCATTGTGTATATTCAGAAACATTATTTATGATGCTTATTGCAGTGTTCTTTTACTATCTAAAAAAAGAAAAGGGCAATATTAATAATTACTGGATTTCAGCAGCTGCGGCTATGCTTGCAAGCTGTACAAGAATAGTTGGTGTTATACTTGTATTCCCGCTCGTATTGCAGATGTACCTTGATTTATATGAGGGCAGGATAACATTTGGAAAGCTTGGCAGTTTTATAGTACATATGTTTAAAAATCCAGTTAAGATATTGCAGGTATTCTTATGTCCAGCAGGCATATTTGTTAATATGATGCATCTGTATTATGTGACAGGAGATGCGTGGGCGTTCAGAAATGTGCAGGCAGCATGGAGAGAAGATGGTGCTGGCTGGATAGGTAATATGATATGGGATTTCTTTAATAATATATATGCAGAAAGATACTGGATTCCGCTGGTTATGATACTGGCAATAATCGTGTATGTATATATGCTTAAATGTAGATATTATTCAGAAGTTCTATTTGCTGTCATAACACTTATAATTCCTTTTACGGGCGGAGTTATGTCAATGTGCAGATTTATAGTTGGAAGCTATGTTGTATACATTGGTTTATATGATTATTTTGCAGATAAGAAAGACTTAAAGTGGCTGGCGGTATTTCTTGCAGTAGTTATGGAAGCATTTCTTATATGGTTATGGTTTACAGCAGGTGTCAACGCATTTACGGCGTAGAAAAGGAGAGTTGGGATGAATAATAAGAAAAAATGTATTAATATAATTGCATATATTATTGTTGTGATTCTTGCAGTGTTCTATCTTGCAACGCTTGTGCTTGGCAGTAAGCTTGATGTATCAGATGAATATAAGCTTTACTATGTAGATGGTGAATTGTCTAAGTGGCCGGGTGAAAATGGTCTTGACTATTACTTTGGTAATACAGAGATATATGATATATCAAAGCTTGAAGAATATAAAAAGTTATTAGAAGAACAGAAGCTTTATGGCGATATTATAACAGATGATGAAGAAGAGGCTGATGAGGTTAATGAGGATAGTGTGGAGTCTAACAGAGATTCTGCCATTGATAAATATTTCCAAAAAATGTTAGCAGCAGAGAATAATTATGTATCAGAAGATGCTGATGATAATTCTACAGCTGATAAAGATGAGGATAAGACAATAGCTTCTGCATTGAACATTCCTTACAGATACACAAAGGGTTTCTATTCACTTCATACAGGGATATATACTAATAAAGGTAATGAGGCAGCACTTTATTACAGATTTGTAACAAGAGTTGAGAAAGACATTGTGCTTGAAGTGTATGGTGCAAGCTATAATACAGATACTAAAGTATATGCCAATGATGAATATATTGGAACTATAACTGCATATAATGAAACAGAGGGAGCGGTTAAGTACCATAAGAATGAATATGGTGACAGGGAAAGAGAAGATAAGGTGAATGATAACCTTAATACTTTAAAGATACCAGCAGATATTGTAGGAAATGATGGTATTGTAAAGATATCTTTCGTGCCAGAAGAAACTGTTAATATATATGATTACACATCAGCTATTAGCAATGATAATTTTAAGAAGTATAAGGGATTTCGTATTACTTCGGTTAATATGTTTTATTAATTAATAAATATTGTAAAAAACACTTGCCAAGATAAGATATATATGATAAAATGCAGAAAGTTTCCTGAGTTAGCAGACTGACTTAGGAATTATGGGTGGATTCCCGAGTGGCCAAAGGGGACAGACTGTAAATCTGCTGGCACTGCCTTCGAAGGTTCGAATCCTTCTCCGCCCATTCTACATAATACTGGCTTGCAGGCAGTAAAGTGCAACTTAGGCTGCACCAAGTTTGGATTATGTATTAAGATATACCAAAGAGCCGGTGTGGCGGAACTGGCAGACGCACAGGACTTAAAATCCTGCGGGACTTATACTCCCATACGGGTTCGATTCCCGTTGCCGGCATAGGACTTCCTACAAATGAGTAGGAAGTCTTTTTTGTGTAATAGGAATTCTTTATTACACAAAAGGCACTATGTGCCGATGATGCACACCCACACGAATCTGTAGTTAGACGCAGATGACCGTGCATGGTGTTGGAATGTGCTTTGCACATTTTTTGTATTAATAATCAATTTGTTGTTAGAAATGAGGGTGCAATGGTAGAATTAGATGGAATGTTATCCATAGTAATGCCAGCATACAATGAGGAAAAATTAATATATCAAAGCATAATGAAGACACTTGATATAGTATCAGGCTTTGTCAGGGAAATTGAACTTATAGCTGTTAATGACGGAAGTAAGGATAATACCAAGGCGGAGATATTAAGAGCGGTAAGAAAAGACAAAAGAGTAAGGCTTGTCACTTCTGATAAGAACAGAGGTAAAGGTAATGCCATAATATCGGGCGTGTCGCAGGCTGAAGGAAAGTATATTGCATTTGTTGATGCAGATCTGGAACTTAATCCGGCACAGCTTGAGGGTTATCTTAAGAAAATGCTTGATGATAACGCAGATGTTGTTATCGGGTGTAAATTTCATAAGGGGTCAAAGCTTAAATATCCATTTAAAAGAAAAGTAATAAGTATGTGTTACTATATAATGCTTATAATATTATTTCATCTTAATGTAAAGGATACGCAGACAGGACTTAAGGTGTTTAAGGCAGAAGCTATTAAACCGGTAGGACATCTTATAAGAACATCAGGTTTTGCATATGATATAGAACTGCTTGTAGCGGTGCATAGAAGGGGTTTCAAAATAGCAGAAATGCCAGTTGAGGTTGTATTTGTAAGGGATAAAGGCGTTAACAGAATTGGAATAAAAGACTGTGTAAGAGCATTCGCTGATACCTGGGCAATATTTGCAAGAGTGTATTTTAAGCATTATTATGATCAATAGTCAGTATAATATTACAATAAATAAATTCAGGCATTTATGTGTGAATTGGTGGACTTAAGAAAAGAGAAATACAGTTGAATAAGTTTAAAGAATTATTAGAAAAAGCAGGCGATTTGCAATTTATAAAAAAAGCAAAAGATTACATTGCACTTCATAAGATAGCGGCAGTAACAACGGCAACAACTGCTGCGGCAGGAGAGAATATAAAGAGTGGTCTGTAATGGTCAGACAGTGAAATTACAATTAAATAAACTATAAGTATGCTTTAGTGATTTCTGCATAAAATAATTCTGACAGATAAAATGTTACATTTTTTGGTGAATGGAGGAATTATGACAGGAAATATTAAAGTGAATTGGAAAAGGCTGATTTTAGCGATGGTGATAAGTATAGGAGCAGGAGTAATATCGTGGCTTCTTACAGGTAATTCAATGGAAATCTACAGAGATTTGAATAAACCTGTACTATCACCTCCTGGTCAGCTTTTTCCTATTGTATGGACAATTCTTTTTATACTTATGGGACTGGCATCTTATATTGTATGTGAGACAAGGGATGATGACAGAACAGAAGCACTGATATTATATGGAGTACAGCTTGTAATCAATATAGGCTGGTCAGTTATATTCTTCAACTTTGGTGCTTTCTGGCTGGCGTTTGTATGGCTTATGATATTGTGGATTTTAATAATATTTACAATATGGAGATTTTTTAATGTTAATACAGTGGCAGCGTGGCTTATGGTTCCATATCTTTTATGGGTAACCTTTGCAGCATATCTTAATATTGCGGTTGCGATTATGAACTAATCAGATGCTTTTGGTATTAGGTGTTAATTAATGTAGTCATTGCGTAATTTTAATGTAATAATTTCGCAATAAATTCAAAAATAGTTAACATATTGTTAACAATTTAAAGCTGTATAAGTGGTATAATTACAAAAATCTGCACAGTAGTAAGCATTAATGGAAAGAATTACCGGATTGTAAGAGTAGTGCAGATAATAGATGAAATATACAAAAAGTACAGTTTTACTGTATTTATTCGTTGGAAATGAGGAACGGAATGAAAAAGGCATGGCCACACATAAAATGTGTATTATTTATCGTTGTTCTGGCAGTGGTTATACTTGTGTGCGATTATCTGTTTGCTGAGAGCGGATATATACGTTTTGTGTTAAATGATGTGAACAGTTCAAATGAGAGCTACGACACAATAGTGCTTGGAGCTTCACATACAAGATGTAGTATAGATACAGAATATCTTGATAAATATATGAATGTTAATTCGTTTAATATGGGAATACCAGGAGAGACGGTTGATGATTTCTATTATGTATTGAAATCAGTTGTCGATTCAGGTAATAATGTTAAACAGGTAATTGTGGATGTAGACTATTACTATTGGATGAATGGGCAGTCCCAGAATCATTTTTCCAAGTCATTTATATACCAGCAGATGAAAGATACTTGGGTTAAGGCAGAATATCTGTGGAATAACAGGGCTGAACTTGATATAAGAAATGTATTTTCAAGAAGGCTGACCTGGAAATGCACGATAAAGAAGGCAAAGACTAATATTGCACTTAAAAAGACAAAAGAATATAAGAATTATGATATGTCAGCAGGACTTGATACAGATGGATATTTTGCAACCGCAGGTGGTCCATATCTTGGAAAAGGATTCTGCTACAGATATAGAATTAATGAAGTACCAGGTAATCCATCATATGTTAATACAATGAAAGGAAATGCTGCTAAAAGCCTTGATAAAACAGTTATATCACAGTTTGAGCGTTTTCTTGATTATTGTAATGATAATGATATAAAGGTTGTATGTGTGTCAACACCTATAACACCAGATGCATTTAAGGAAGCACAGGTGGACAGGGCGTCCGAAAAGCTTAAAGAATTATTTGATAGCTACAATATTAAATATTATGATTTTAATAAGACGCTTATGTCTGTGCTTCCAAGAGATGATTCGGGTTATGTGGATACAGAAGGACATATGTATGGAGAACTTGCTGTTAAATATTCAGATGTATTAGCAAAAGTACTTGCAGATGATGCAGAGGGAAATGTTAATGAGGAAGAATATTTCTACAAGTCATATGAAGATATGTATGAGACAATGAAAGACGATTATGAGGCGGCTACAGGACTTGAGTGGAAGTCTTATTAACTGCCATATATATTATATGAAAATACATAGGAATGGAGAAAGATATGTCATTTACGACTTTTGAGTTCTTTCTGTTTATAGCAGCGGCAGTTATTATATATTATGTGATACCTAAAAAGCTGCAATGGATATGGCTTCTTATAATAAGTTATGTATATTATGCTTCTTATGATATCTCGACAGTGTGGATGTTATTACTGACAACATATGTTACATACAGGGGCGGAATTCTTCTGGACAGATTGAATGAGCAGAAACCGCAGGACGGAATAAGCAGGGAAGAAAAGAAAGATTTCAAGAAAAATATTGTCCGTAAAAAGAAAAAAATAGTACTAGCTATGGTACTTATAGCGTTTGGAATGCTTGGGATTATGAAGTATACCAATTTTATGATTGGAAATATAGATGCAGTTTTAAGACTTTTTGGAAGTGGAAAGCAGATAGGAATTCTTAATCTGACACTGCCGCTTGGCATATCGTTTTATACATTCCAGTCAATAAGTTATGTTGTTGATGTATACAGAGGCAAGCATAAGGCTCAGGGCAATTTCTTTAAGCACGCATTATTTGTTTCATTTTTTCCGCAGCTTTTACAAGGACCGATTGGAAGATATGAAAGACTTGGAAGCCAGTTGTATGATGGACACAGCTACAATTTAAAAGAATTGCAGTTTGGTGTCCAGAGAATACTATGGGGCTTTTTTAAGAAAATGGTACTTGCTGACAGGGTAAATGCGGCAGTCCTTCTCATATTCCATAATTACTGGAATTACGGCGGATGGTACAATGTGTTAGGAGTGCTTCTTTATAGCATACAGCTTTATGCAGATTTCTCCGGTGGAATTGATATTGTCATAGGAATTGCACAGATGTTTGGAATTACGATGGATGAGAATTTCAGACAGCCATATTTCTCACGCTCAATAAGTGAGTTCTGGAGAAGATGGCACATAACGCTTGGTACATGGATGAAGGACTACATATTCTATCCATTTTCTTTATCTAAGAGTATGGCTAAATTCGGCAAGTGGAGCAAGAAGAAATTTGGTAACAATGTTGGAAAGCTCCTTCCTGTAGGACTTGCTGACATTTTGGTGTTCTTTGTTGTAGGTGTATGGCATGGAGCAGCGTGGAAGTACATAATGTATGGTATATATAATGGCGTAATTGTTGCAGGAAGTGGAATGTTAGCACCTGTATATGCAAAGATACAGGAAAAGCTTCATATCAATCCTAAGAAATGGTGGTATCAGGGCTTCTGCATTATAAGGACATTTATTCTTGTCAATATAGGCTTTTATTTTGATATGGCAAATGATTTAAGAGCTGCTAATGCTATGTTGGTACAGACAGTTACAAAGGCACATATATCACAGCTTTCAATGGCGGCTGTTAAAGCTGTAGGGCTTACAAGTCAGGATTTGCTAATTGTTATAGCAGGCTGTATTATTATATTTGTTGTCAGTCTGTTAAAAGAAAAGGGGATTAACATAAGAGAAACAATAGCATCATATAATATTGTAATAAGATGGATTATATATATAGGATTTATAATGTTTATACTTATATATGGAAGTACAAGCACAACATCAGATTTTATATATGCTAATTTTTAATAATTACAGTAAATGAGTGGCGAAAATCAGGTTATAGCCGCTTATTTGCTGTTTTTTTGTTGTAGTGACAATTATTGTGGGAGGTGGTATAATAATATGTGAATGCCTAAGTGGAGCATTTTCACATTTATTCTGTTCATAACGGAGTAGATAGTGAAGGCACACATAAAGTGTTCTTATTTTAAGGTTTGGTACGTTAGTAAGAATATTATATCAGGAGATGAATATGAGTAATAAAGATGACGGGCTTTCACAGTTAGTACAGGATGTGATTGACGGAAAAGCTGAGAAAAAGGAACTATGCAATAAGATTTACAAAGAGGTATACGCTTTAGCATACCCTGTATATCAGAACGAAGAAAAGAGTATGACCCAGGCAAAGAAGGCACTTATTGAGATATGTAAGAGAATAGGTGATTTTAACCTTGAAAGAAATATTCATAAGCAGGTTGCAACAATTGCATCTGCGTTCTTCTTTACAAGTGTGGTAAGTGAGAATGCAGAAGAATTAAGGAATAATGCACCAACAGGAGAATATGAATATACTCATATTAAGGATGATGAAGAATTCGTTACATATATGAAGCAGAAGGCAATAGCCTTCAGAAGCCCTAAGTCATTTGACCAGCAGGAGGAGAGCTTTAGAAATTTATCAGAGATAGAAATGTCGCTTACAGAATTATACGCTTATGAGATGCTTTCTGTTGATGCGATTGAGAGCGTAACCGATGTTGACAGTTCTTATATAAGCGGCTGGTTAGCAGGCATAAGAAGTTATGTATTAGGTTATGAAACGGCTGGTAATGCCGATAATAATGATATGGCAGCAGTCGCTGATAATGATTACAATTCATTAGATGAAAGTGATTATTCTGATGAAGAGTATGATGACAGTGATTATGGTTATGATGAGAATAATAATAATGATGATTATAGAGAAAGAGAAGCTGTAAGTTCTGTATACAGAAAAACAGGAAAAAGATTAAAGGAAAATGCTGTTACATTATTCATTAAAAGACTTTTTCCAGCACTCACACTTCCGGCAAGAATGATGGTTTCATGGATTGCAGGTGGTGTAATAGTTATTATTCTTATTATTATTCTTGTTGTATCAGTTAAGGCTGGCAAGAGCAATAAGAAGAGTGCTTCTTATGAATACCAGAATATGCAGTATACAACAGAACAGGCTGCAACGAAGAATAATAAGAAGAATGAGGCGGCAACAGCTTCAACTGAGGCAGGCACAGAAGAACAGACTACACAGAAGCAGACTGAGAATGTAACACAAAGTACTACTGGCAGCAGTTCTAATAATACAACCAATAGGACAACAGCTAATACATCTGATGATGATAGCATCACAGGAAATACTAGTTCAGATAATAGTGGAAGCACAGACAATGATACCAATGGAAGTGGTGACACAGGAAGTACAGATAACGGAGCAAGCGGAAGCGGCACTACAGGCGGAAGCACAGATAACGGAACAGGTGGAAGTGGTGACACAGGAAGTACGGATAACGGAACAAGCGGAAGCGGTACTACAGGCGGAAGCACAGATAACGGAACAAGTGGAAGCGGTACTACAGGCGGAAGCACAGACAGCGGAGCAAGCGGAAGCGGCACTACAGGCGGAAGCACAGACAGCGGAGCAAGCGGAAGCGGTACTACAGGCGGAAGCACAGACAGCGGAGCAAGCGGAAGCGGCACTACAGGCGGAAGCACAGACAGCGGAGCAAGCGGAAGCGGCACTACAGGCGGAAGCACAGACAGCGGAGCAAGCGGAAGCACTACTACAGGTGGAAGCACAGATAACGGAGCAAGTGGAAGCAGCACAGGAAGCGGCAGTTCAAGCAGTTCAGGTTCATCAGACACAGTTAAATCAGCAGCTTCTGGTGTATCAGCTAATTAAAATGATGGGCAAAAATAACAATTATGGAGGAACATTTGCATGAAGTGTGTAATTCTTGCAGGTGGAAGTGGCGATAGTTTATGGCCATTGTCCAGAAAAAATTATCCTAAACAGTTTATGAAATTTAAGGAAGGCCGTTCACTTTTACAGGAAACGGTTGTCAGAAATCTGCCTTATTGTGATGAATTTATTATAGTAACTAATGAGGCATATAAGAATATTGTAAACGGACAGATGAAGGCGTTCCAGAGCCTGAAATACAGAGTTATTCTTGAGGGCACAGCTAAGGGTACAGCAGCGGCAATTATGCTTGGAACAATGTTTGCCAATCCAACTGAATTTGTATTAGTTGTTAATTCAGACAATTTTATTGATGGTGATGGATACAAGGATGCCATCATAGGAGCTAAAGAGATAGCAAAGAAAGGCGTAATTGCGGCAGTTGGAGTTAAGCCTGAATATCAGGCGAAGAATCTTGGATATATCAAGAGAGATGGAAATGATGTAATTAAGATATTATCAAATGTTGATTTTGATGATGCAACATCTGAGATTGCAGACTGCTATTCATATGAGGAGGGGTATCTATGGAATAGTGGAATACTTGTGTTCAGGGCAGGTGATATGGTTAATATCACAAGAAAGAAATGTCCGGAATTGTATACAGCCTGCCGTACAGCTAAGAGAAAAGTTCCAGCTATAAGAAGGGCTATACGTTTCTCAGAAAATGTAATGAAGGACATAGTTACAGGAAGCATAGAAACACTTGTTCTTGAACACTGTGACAATCTCAAAGTAGTAGAGGCTGACATTTTATGGAAAGATATCGATAATGTATGTGATATTGAAATGCACCATAGTGATGATAAGCCTGACAATATAATTAAGAATGACTGTAGTAATATATCAGTAATTAACAACGCGCAAAGACAGCTTGTAGTTGCTAATGACTTAAGAGATATGGTAGTTGTCAATACAGAAGATGCTGTATACATTTCATCAAAGAAATCTGCTGATAATATCAAAGAGATTATTAAAGACAATCTTGACCAATATGAAACATACTTTGATTATAATCGTATCTCCTATAGGGAATGGGGTATACACGAGCTTCTTAATTATTCTAATGGTTATAAGGTTAAGAAGGTTACAGTATTTCCAGGAATGATGATGAATCTTCACCAGCATGAATTAAGGGCAGAATACTGGTCAGTTGTTGAAGGTACAGCTACTATTACAATAGGTACAGAAACTAAAGATTACCATAAGTATGAGAGCGTATTCGTGCCAATCGGTGTTAAGCATAAGGTTGCTAACAAGACAGACTCTAATGTTGTCATTATAGAGGTTGGAATTGGTGATTCAATCCTTGATAATGATATGGTTAAGATATATGGACAGGATTCATCAGATAATGGCGGCAATTATGTAAGAAAAGATAATTGTCCGATTGTCAAGCTTGACCCGGCATTTAAGGATAACCTCTGGGGCGGTACTAAGATAAGAGATGTATATGGCAAGAAATGTGATTATGATGTCATAGGAGAAAGCTGGGAGCTTTCTGCACACCCAGACGGACAGAGCCGTATTGCAGAAGGATATTATAAGGGTATGCTCTTTAATGATTATCTTTCAATAATTGGCAAGGAAGCATTAGGCTGGAAATGTCAGGCACAGGACAGATTCCCAGTACTTATAAAGTTTATTGATGCCAAGCAGGCATTATCAATACAGATACATCCGGATGATGAGTATGCACTGGAGAACGAGAATGAATATGGAAAGAACGAAATGTGGTATGTGCTTGATGCAGAACCTGGTGCATATCTGTATTGCGGACTTTCAAGAGCTTCTTCTAAAGAAGAGATAGAAGAACGTATAAAGAACAATACAATAACAGAAATTCTTAACAAGATAGAGGTTAAAAAGGGTGATGTTGTTATGGTAAAGGCTGGCACCATCCACGCGATAGGTGCAGGTATATTTATATGTGAAATACAGCAGAATTCTAACTGCACATACCGTATGTATGATTATGACAGACGTGACAAATTCGGTAATCCGCGTGAGCTTCACATTGCCAAGTCATTAGATGTCGTTAATCCGGTTAAGTATGAGAAGGATAACAAATGTAATGTTATGCTTGCACATAATGAGCATTATATGTCAAAGCGACTTGTACAGTGCAAGTATTTTGAAGTTATCAAGTATGAAATAGAAGATGAAGCTAAGATACCAGTTGATGAAGCTTCATTCCTGTCAGTAATTGTAATTGACGGTGAAGGAACAATTATGACAGATGACAATGACAAGGAACTTAAGTTTAAGGCTGGAGAAAGCTTCTTTATTAATGCGGGCAAGAGAAATGTCGTTGTAAAGGGCAGATCAACCTGCATAATTACGCATGTATAATCAGACGGGAACGGAGGATTTGAATGAATAACAGTTCTGATAAAAAGGGAAGAAAGATAGCTTCATATATTATTCCCGGAATTATAACACTACTTGTTATGGTATTTGTTCTTATTGTAAAGGGAATATGGCCCTTTGGAAGTAACAGAATAGATTTATTTGATAATATGCAGCAGGTTGCTCCGCTGTATGCACATTTATGGGACGCTATGCACGGTAATGCAAGTGTGTGGTTTGACTGGTATACAGGACTTGGAACTAATGTGAGTATGAGTATATCAGCGTTCTCAATGTTCAGCCCATTTAACCTGCTTTTATATCTATGTCCAAGAGATTATATATTGGAATTCATATCAATTCTTACACTTGTTAAGATGTTTGTTATGTCAGTTACAATGTATGCATTTCTTAATAGAAGATATAAGAAATTAACATATAAGACTAAAGTTATATTTGCACTTGCATACACATTTTGTGGCTATGTGCTTTTATACGCTTCATGTTTTACACCTTGGATGGATATAGTTGCTTTATTTCCACTTCTTATGATGTCTTTAGATGTTATGGAAAAGACAGGAAAGAAGTTTTTCTATATTCTTATGCTGGCATTGTTATTTGTTATTAACTATTATATCAGTGCAATGTCAGTTGTATACATACTCCTTGCCGGTGGAATGTATATTATATTCAGATGTGACAAAGAAGAGAGAAGAAAATGTGCGTGGAACTTAGGGATAGGTACATTTACGGGAATTGGACTTTCAGCCTTTGTGCTTCTTCCGGTATTCTCGCAGCTTTCACAGTCACAGAGAACCGGTAACTCATTAAGCCTTGTACAGCAGTATATGTCATGGATTTCTAATCCGACATTCAGAAGCTTCAGTCTTGGCGAATTTGAAAGAATAATGATGTTCTATGGTATGGGAATATTCCTTGTGCTTATATTTACAGGTATACATAGAAGCAGAAAGTTACCACATTATAAGACAGATATAACTTTAAGAAAGCGTAACTGGTATGCAGTATCACTTTTTGCAATAATGGTTATTCAGGCAGTTGCAGAGGGTACTAACATTATGTGGCATTTTGGTTCATATAATGGATATACATTACGAAACGGATTTATTATAGCATTTACATTCATATGTCTTGCAGCAATGTATGCAGATACTATAGTTGCAGATAGCAAAGAAGATAAAAAGAAGAATATAATATTAAGTGCAGTGTGTGTGGTAGTATGCGTTGCATTTGCACTTGGATATAAGTATATTCCAGTTAATTCCTACGAGAGGGCATTTGCATTTTTTATAGCAGTATTCGCAATTATGCTTGTTGTGCATATAATTAATGTAATAGTTAGAAAAGACGGATATGGAATTAACAGTATTATAAGATTAATGGCTGTTGAGATAATTATAGGTGCCATCGCTATGACAGGTCCAACTAAGTTCTATACTTATACGCCATATCAGTATGGAGATTATGTACAGCTTGCAGTGGAAGCGGCTAATAATCTTGAAATAGCCTCATCACCGGTAGACAGAATAACTAATCCGGATTTAAGCTTTAATGCCAACTACCCTCTTGTTATGAAGAGAGGTGCAATGTCAAGCTTTACGGCAGCTCTTCAGAAGGACAGCCAGAAGCAGACAGTAAGATGGGGACATTCAAAGTATTTCCTCTGGATGCTTGATTCAGGTAATACGGTATTCAGCGATGCTCTTATACACATTACGGAGGCTGTTAATGTCAACAGATTAGACAGTTCATTGTATACACTTAAGAAGGTTGGAACTGATGGCTGTCAGTATAAGCTTTATACAGCTAATTACCAGCTGCCATTTGCAATGGTTACAGACTCATCTGTAAAAAATGTAGATTTTAACAAAGATTTTACTAAGAATGAAGCAACAATGTCTGTAGAGTCAGAAGATTATAATGATAATAACTGCTCAAAGGACTGGATATATATGCACAATATTATGTATAGTGCATTAAGCCATGATTCAAGTGGTATTGTTACGGAATATGGTACTCTTACAGATACTAAAGAGATTACTGTAAATAATAATCATGTTGCAGAAGATAATATAGCTTCTGATAATCTGGAAGATTACAGAACAACGCAGAATAAGCATATCATACAGACTTATAAGGATTCTGTAACAGGAACAAAGGCTGTATATATGAGTGTAACTGACCGTAATATAGGCGACTCGGATGCCAATGTATCTAATCTTTTCAGAAGTGTAAAGATAACTGTTAATGGTAAAGAGATTGCAATACCGACAATAGGGAATGTAAAAAATAAGTATTACACAACGGATTATAATAACGGACTTATATATCTTGGAACATTTTATGATGAAGATATTGAGGTTCAGGTAGAATATACAAGACCATATGATTCAGCAGGTAATGCAATCACGGATAAGTCGATTGTCACAATCGCAGGAATTGACCTTAATAAAATGCAGTCACTGTGCGATAAATACGCTGATAAGCAGAGTGATGTAACATATACTAATAACTCAGTTACTATAAAGGTTGACGGAAGCGGTAATGATAATTATGCAATAATTCCAATCATTAAGAGTGATAACTGGACAGTTACAGTTAATGGAGTAAAGTGTGATACAGACGAGATTGCTGGAATATTTACAGGAGTTAATATTAATGACGGAAGTAATGAGATTGTATTTACATTTAAACCATCAGGAAGAAACGCAGGAATAATTATATCTTTGATTATTCTTATTGTTATGATAGTTCTTATGGTTATTGACCATAAGAGAGGGATAAATGTTCCTCAGTGGTTAGGAATGTGTGCAAGTGGTGTATATCTTGCAATAATTGCAGTGCTTGCAGTTGTTATGTTTGCAATTCCACTTGTTGCCAGCGTGATTGCGAATATACAGTATATATTGTAATAACAGATATTGGGGTTGTGAATGTTTAAAGCAGTAGCAGGATACTATAAAGATAATGAACAGTTAAGGCTTTTGGTGAAGATAATAGCAGTATGGCTTATTTCAAGGGCAGTTATGCTTCTAATGGTTCCGGTGATGAATCTTATTGCTGATGAGCCGCACCAATGGCTGTATTATATGAATCCGTGGGATGCAGAGTGGTATAAAGGGATTGTGGAGAATGGTTACCAGCCTCCTAAGTCATCAGGTATGGCAAGCTGGGCTTTTTTCCCGCTATACCCTCTTGTGTGTATGGCAGTAAGACTTGTCACAATGGGAAGTATAGATACATATGCCGTTGGAATGACAGTTTCCAACATATGTATAATTATAGCAGTGTATTATGCGGTTAAGTATGCAGATATAGAGCTTGATATGAAGAAATATAATAAAAAGACAGTTGAGGATATTATTATATTTCTTATGCTTGCAGGACCATTTGCCGTGTACTATGGTGCTATGTATACAGAAGCACTATTCATATTGTGTGTTATACTCTGCTTCTATAACTCTGCCAGACATAATTATATGGCGGCAGGAATAGCGGCGGCGATGGCAAGTGCAACACGAATTGTTGGCTGTATGCTTGTGTTTGTGCTTATAACATATATGTTTATGGAGACCTGTGCAGAGTGCAGGGCTAAGCATAATTCAGAAATGAAAGATAATAAAGAAGCTGGTATAATAGATAAGTGTATGCTTACAGAAGAAGCTGGTATTCTGATAGCTGGAAATATAAGCTTAGCCAGTGTTATAAGAACTTTTATTAAAAATGTCATAAAAGAACCAAAGAAGCTTGTGGCTATTATGATAAGCCCTCTTGGCATATTCATATATATGAATTATCTGAGATACTTTTGTGGTGATTCGTGGGCATTTTACCACGTCCAGAGAGCGTGGAGGACACAGAAAATGTTTCCGGTAATCGGAGTGTTGTTTAAGTCGTGTACAGGGCAGCTCTCAGCGGCATCAGGAGTTAAGACACTCAATGGAATAATACTTGGCTGGCTCTGCGTTATAACACTTATGCTTTATGCAGCGATGATAAGAAAGAAGCATTATGCACTTGGAATATTTGGAATAATAGTACTTCTTATTCCGCTTACATCAAGCGTTATGAGTACGTTGAGATTTATAATGGGTTCATTTGTAATATATATAGGAGTGGCAGAGATAATCGCAGGCTGTAACAGGTATGTACGGTATGGAATAATTACGTTGTTGTCTATAGTTGAGATTGTTGTAATATCGGCATGGTACTTCTGGGATGGTCTGCTTATGTGAAAAGACTTGCTATCTTTATATATTGGTATTATAATTAACACGCTTTTTAAATTACAATTATATATACTGGAGTTAATCTGGTATAAGAATATTAAAAGGAGAAAATATATGTTATCAGTAGTTGTACCTACATTTAATGAGGGAAAGAATATTAGAAATCTGGTGACACAGATAGATGATGCACTTAAGGGAATTGATTATGAAATATTATTCGTAGATGATAGTAAAGATAATACACCTGATGTAATCAGGGAAGTAGCTAAGGATTTTCCACAGATAAGACTTGAACACAGAACAGGTGAAACAGGTCTTGCAACAGCAGTTCTTAAGGGATTTGAACTTGCCAAGGGTAAGTATATGGCTTGTATGGATGCTGATTTACAGCACCCACCAATTGTACTTAAATATATGTATAAGGCTATGGAAAGCGGTGCTGATTTCTGTATACCAAGCCGTCTTATACCTGGTGGAGATGACGGTGGACTTAACTGGTACAGAAAGTTCGTATCTGGCACAGCAAGAAAGATAGGACAGTGGATGCTTCCTTGTCTTAGAAAGATATCTGACCCAACAAGTGGTCTTTTTATGTTCAGACGTGAAGTGATTGAAGGAGCAGACCTTCAGCCAATTGGATGGAAGATTATGGTCGAAGTTCTTGCAATGGGTTCATATAAGAAGGTAGTTGAAATTCCATATAAGTTCCAGCAGAGAACAGAGGGCGAATCTAAGCTTTCAGGTAAGGTTACAATGGAATATTTAAAGCAGCTTAAGGATCTTAGAAAGAGATACAACAAGGCTAATAAATATGAAGTGGAAATCTGGTCAACAGAAAAGATGATGGCAGAATAAGCTTTTGTAACTGGAAGGAGTAATAATGGGTAAGTATTTTGGTACAGATGGATTTCGTGGTGAAGCTAATGTAAACCTTACGGTTGATCACGCATTTAAAGTAGGAAGATTTCTTGGCTGGTATTATGGCAGGGATAAAGAGGATGGCAAGGCTAAGATTGTAATAGGCAAGGATACAAGAAGAAGCAGCTATATGTTTGAGTATTCATTAGTTGCAGGTCTTACAGCCTCAGGAGCTGATGTTTATCTTTTGCACGTTACAACAACACCAAGCGTATCTTATATAGCAAGAACAGAAGATTTTGACTGCGGAATTATGATATCTGCAAGCCACAATCCATTTTATGATAACGGAATAAAACTCATCAACAGCAAGGGTGAGAAGATGAGAGAAGATGTCATAAGTGAGATTGAGAAGTATCTTGATGGCGAACCGGAGAACATACCTTATGCCACTAAAGAAAATATAGGCTGTACAGTAGACCATACTGCTGGACGTAACAGGTATATGGGTTATCTTATGAGCCTTGCAATATATTCATTTAAGGGTATGAGAATAGGTCTTGATGCGGCTAACGGAAGTGCCTGGACACTTGCAAAAGCAGTATTTGACGCACTTGGGGCTAAGACTTATGTGATTAATGCCAGTCCAGATGGTACTAATATTAATACTAACTGTGGTTCTACACATATAGAAGGCTTACAGGATCTTGTTAAGAGGGAACATCTTGATGCAGGCTTTGCATTTGACGGCGATGCCGACAGATGTCTTTGTGTAGATGAGAATGGCAATGTTATAACAGGAGACCATATATTATATATTTATGGATGTTATATGAAAGAAAGAGGAAAGCTTATAGACAATACAGTTGTTACAACAGTAATGTCTAATTTCGGACTTTACAAGGCATTTGATGCGGCTGGAATAGACTATGCCAAGACTAAAGTTGGCGATAAGTATGTATATGAATGTATGGTTAATAACGGATATCGTCTTGGAGGTGAGCAGTCAGGACACATCATATTCAGCAAATATGCAACTACAGGTGATGGCATAATAACAGCACTTAAGATGATGGAGGTTATGATAGCCAAGAAGATGACGCTTTCACAGCTTGCAGCTTCACTTCAGATATATCCACAGGTGCTTAAGAATATCCGTGTATATGACAAGACAGCAGCACAGGACGATACAGATGTTAAGGCGGCAGTTGACAAGGTAGCAGAAAGTCTTGGCAATGATGGACGAATTCTTGTAAGAGAAAGCGGAACAGAGCCGGTTGTAAGAGTTATGGTTGAGGCTGGCACTCACGAAGAATGTGAGAAATATGTTGATGATGTAATAGCAGTAATCAAAGAAAAAGGTTATGCGGTAGAATAAATTAACGACCCTGTTAATAAGATGATAACAAGTCTTATTAACAGGGATTTTTTATGGGAAGTTATCAGCAGTTTAAGTATAAGAAGCATTTTATTAGGAAAAATGTCTTTATGAGAAAGCATATGTTTCTTAATATCACGGTTGTAGTGGCACTTATGCTTGCAATAAGCTTTTGTATGGCGTGTTCAGGTGGTCAGGCAGATAATCACGAGAAGATTGACTATACAGTTGTTGAGAACGAAGATTTACCAATAGAATTAAAGAAGCTAATAGACAATAAGAAGCAGACCACCTTAAGACTGACTTATACAACAAAGGACTATACCTATATTGTTGCAGGATATGGAACTAAGGAGACGTCTGGATACAGCATAAGAGTAGATGATGTATATGTGAGTGGTAATGCGGTATATGCAGATTTTAAGCTTATAGGACCAGCAGAGGGCGAGCAGGTAAATGAAGTAAGCACAACTCCATATATTGTGTTGAAATATGAAAAACGTGACGAGTCAGTAGTGTTCAAGATGTAGATTATAATATGCAGATGAAATATTATAGATTAAACGATATATAAACACTTTGCAGTCAGATTATTAATAAAAGAGAATAACAGCAGATTAAGTAATATGCTTAGGAAAGAGTGCATATATTGAATAAGAAATGTATATTGGGAGGTCTGTTGTGAATCTTAAACACGAAAATATTCACGAATATGTTATAAAATGTACTAATACAACCCAGATTACTCTTGATGATGATTTTAATGTTATGGATAGCAAACCGGATATTGATTTAATTGTCAAAGAATGGGGAATGGCAGTAGTTAACGGTGTGAGGGTTAATCAGGATAAAGCCCAGATTGACGGAACACTTGTATTTGCGATTATGTATACAGGAAGCAGTGAGAACGATAAAAGATTTATACCGGTAAGAATGGATGGTTCACTTAATTTTCTTGAAAATGTCAATCTGTCGTGTGATGCTACAGGGCTTGATGTAAATTGCAAGGCACAGCTTGAGGATCTGACAATTAAATCCATTAATTCAAGAAAGATAAGTGTAAAGGCAATTGTGGCTTTGACGGTAACATGTGAGGAGATTAAGAATATTTCCATATCAACAGGAATTGAGGACGGTGACTGTAACGCAGAACTTTTGTTAAAGGATTTTGAATATGTGCAGGCTGACGTTAATATGAAAGATAACTTAAGAATTAAGGAAACTGTGTCAGTTCCTAATGGAAAGGCAGATATAGGAAGTCTTGTATGGGACGATGTAGATGTAAGAAATGTCAACACAAGAATGACAGAGGATGGACTAAGTGTAAGCGGTGAGCTGAATGTATTTATTATGTATATTGCTGATGATGAGGCAGGACAGGTGCAATGGTATGAAACAAGCACACCATTTACTGGAATAATAGATGTGAGCGGAGCAAATCCTGATGGAATATCGTATGTTGGTTACAATGTAATAAGTAAAAATGTAGAGGTAAGACCGGATTATGACGGCAATAACAGGGATGTTGCTGTTGAGCTGGTACTTGATATGGATATTAAATCTTATGAGGAGTGCAGTCGCAATGCTATGTGGGATATGTATATTCCGGGCTTTGATGTTGATATTAAGCAGGAAACACAGCAGTTAAAGAAGCTTATTATAAGAAACAATAATAAATGCAGGGTTTCAGGTAATGTCAAGGTAGAAGATTACATTAATCTTATGCAGATAGTCAATGCAACGGCTAATGTACAGATTGACAGTTACGAATGTATTCCTGAGGGAATAGAGATAATGGGTGCTGTGATAGTTAATATATTCTACATAACTTCTGATGATAATTCTCCAATGGGAAGCATTAATTCAGTAATTCCATTCACAACGGTAGTTGAATTAAAGGAATATAATAAGAATCTGATAGAATATACGATAAGACCGTCAATAGAACAGCTTCAGGCATCAATGAACAGCAGTGCACAGATTGAGGTTAAAGCAGTAATCGCATTGGATACGATTTGCTTTGAGCCATTTAATATTAATGTCATTGACGAGTGTGAGTGCAATAAGAGAGAAAATGTTGATTATTCGGCACTCCCTTCAATGGTGGGTTATATATCTGACGGTAAATGCACAGTATGGGATATAGCCAAGAAATATGACACAACAGGGGATTTGATGAGGGAGGAAAACAGCACTATACAAAGACTTGTTGATTCGGATATAATTCCAGCAGGAACAAAGCTTTTACTTGTGAGAAAAGCAATGGTATAATATGACTACTTCGTAGTCACTTAGAAGTTTCTTCGAAACTTCGGATGTGCTGAAAGGCTGCACGAAAATTATGGTATAATATGACTACTTCGTAGTCACTTAGAAGTTTCTTCGAAACTTCGGATGCGTGGAAAAGCAACGCAGGACATATGGTATAATGAGCACAAAAGTGCTCATCTTAAAAGTTCCTTGCGGAACTTTGTATGTATTCATAAGGATTGCGTGAATTAGAAATGGAGATTAATATGAAGAATAAAGTACCAATGATTAACATTATCATTATTGCATTATTTAATTATGTATTCCTTGGTACAGAATATATGTATGATAATATGATGTTATATGTTATAAATTCAAATGGAGTAGTAAATGCACAGAATTATATTCTGGGTGTAAGTGTTGCCGGATTTCTTATGTATCCGTTGTTAAAGCGTGTATACAGAAAGAATAATAATATGCTGTTACTGCACATATTTAAAGTATGTGTAGTAATAACTGGCATAATATGTATAGCAGTTATGGGTACACACAGCTCTTATGTCTCAATATTCATAAGCGGTTGTGTATTCTTTGCGATAATGGGAATTGTAGGAAGTGCTGTGCACTATTCACTTGCAGTTAATATAAGCAACTATTCTATGCCGGTATCCTATGCGATAGGAATTGCATATGCACTTGGAGTGCTTATACAGTTTATTGCTAATAATATCGTTAATAATAACTTAGCTGAAAGTATAATGCTGTGCGTGGGGCTTATAGTGCTTGTGTATTACGGCTTTGGAACTGACAGCATGGCTGCTAATAGTGCCAGAGCGGCTGATGGAAGAGCTTCGTATATTGTCTATAAGAATGAGAAAACGGCAGGGATAACGCTTATTATTATAGTTGCACTTATGACTTGTATATTTTCAACACTTGATAATGCCGTAACACTTGTACACGCGGAAGGAAGTGTTGATATTGGACAAACACCAAGAGTTATCCTTGCTGTAAGCGGTCTTGTTGCAGGATATGTGTTTGGAATTAATAAAGGAGCGTTTATTAATATTATTATGTACTGTGTCACACTTCTTTCAGTTATGTGTGTGGCAGTAATAGAACTTGGTGGTCCGTTTATGATAGGACTTGTTGCATTTTATATGTCGGCTGGATTTTTCGTTGTATACTTTACAACAATGTTTATTCAGTTCTCATACAATACAGATATTCCAGAATTATGGGCTGGAATGGGCAGGGCAGTCAATAATGCAGGAGCAGTTATAACAAGCTTTACATCAGTACTGCTTTTATCAAGTGCAAACACAATGATAATAAGCGTTGTCGCACTTGTTTTATTTGCATTAATAAGCGTTGCTATTTATGCTTATTCTACACAGCTTGTAATTAGTGTTAAAGAGCCGGTTAGTACTGAACCTGCTGTAAATTATAAATTAGAAAGATTTGTTCAGGCATATTCACTTACAGAGCGGGAAAAAGAGGTTCTTCAGGTATTAACAGAGTCGGACGGAAATGTATCCGAACTTGCCAGCACGCTGTGTATGTCAAGGTCTGCATTGTACAGGCACATTTCAGCTATCAATGAAAAGACCGATACAAGTTCAAGAATAGGACTTATACAGTTCTACTATTCGTGGAGTGAGAATTAGATTATCAATTAAAGAAAATAAAAAGGCAGGAATATGAGAAACTTTAAGTTATTGCTTAAGAGGTTCTTACTTTCCTGCCTTTGTTATTATAATATTATTCTGTGTTTGTTATGATTTATTCTGTGTCAGTGGATGTCTTCTTGGAAGCAAAATAATCATCGAACTTGTCCATAACAGCACTGTATGTATTCTTGCTTATGTCTGGAAGTTCTTTGCCCCATGATTTGGTTGCAAGCTTAAAGCCTTTTTCTACAGCGGCTTTCATCTTTTGCATCTTTTCTTCATCATCACCAGCAAGAGCCATTGCAAAATCAAAGATTCTTGATGATGTCTGTTTAACTCCCCAATATCCGTCCTCTGAAATATCTTCTTTAGCCTTGGCAATTGTATCAGCATCTGCTGTGAAGTTGCCGCTGGCAAGTACTTTCCACATATCATCAGCAGTTCCGATTGTAATTCCCTGCTTTTCAAACATCTTGCTTACGAGTGACTGTAACTGCTGCATACGATTGTCAGAGTCAGCTTTTAACTGTGCTACTAAAGAAGGATTGGTTGATTTTGATGTAGCAGATGAAACAGTCTGGCCTTTAGAAGATTCATAAGTGGCAGCAGTATCTGAATAATTATTAGCAGAAGCTGTTCCTGATGTCTTGTTGTCTTTATTAGTCTGGCTGGCTGTTGAAGCATAGCCTGTGTAATAAGAATTAACTCCGTTTAATTCCATATTATTCCTCCGTTTCTGTGCATACGCACAATTTGTAATAATTAATAGTTAAATGCTTATAAAAGCAATCTGATAAAACCATCCGTGGCTTTATATATATAATCGGCTGTTTGTAAGGCTTTATTTACATATGTTCTTTATTTTTTCTGTATTTATTAGGTGAAATACCCTTGGTACGCCTGAAAGCATCGCCGAAATAATTACTGTCATTAAAACCACACTCAAATGCAATATCAGTTATTGATTTGTTAGTGTTAAGAAGAAGTTCGCAGGCGTGTTGTATGCGGACATTTATTATATATTCTTTAAAACCAAAGCCGGTAACGCTCTTGAATTTCTTTGAAAGATACGAACGGCTGAGATTGAATTTTTTCGCCACATCTTCAAGTATAAGCCTTTCGCTGTAATGGTTGTAAATGTAAGTTGCAACCTCCTGCATAATTCTGTTATTAACGTCAATCTCTTTTATTACATTTTCTTCATAATTCTTACAACGGGTTATAAAAAGCATAAGCTCGGCGAGTGCAACGCTTACAAAGCCGGGAGATAAAGGATCCTGTCCTTCATTTTCAAAGAGGAGCTTTTCAAGAAGGCTTTCTATATAATCTCTTCGTTTTTCGGGTATTGAGATAACACCTGCCTGCATAACATCAGACACGATATCCGTGCCGACAACATTGTTGAGCCATTCTGTGACGGTTGGCTTAAAGCTTATTACAATTCGCTCGTGCATACCTTTTCCTGTATAATCAGTCTTGTGGATTGTTCCGGCAGGGACGATTACAATATCTCCGTGGTGGAATTTGTATATATTGTGGCTGATAAATGCCGTACATTCACCGCGGGCAAGATAAAAAAGTTCGTGAAAAGGGTGTGAGTGAACCTTTTTAGCTTTAAATGCCGAGCGTTTAATTTTTTTGATTTCAAAATTCTTCTGCATATCCTGTATCATATTAAGCCTCCAGTGTAAAAAAAGTATTTATAAAAATACTTATGTAAGAAATTAGGATACATTTTCTGTAAAGTTAATTAAATAATAGTATTTATAAGTGGAAATCACTGTTTTTTATGCTAATATATTATATAAAAAAGAGAAAAAATGCAATAGATTATTGGGAAAGAAGGGATTAAATATGGCACGACCAATAAGTGCTGGCAAGAGAGATATGATTCTTAACGGGAATCTTATCAGGGCAATTCTTACATTGGCAATACCAGTTATGATTAACAGCTTTATACAGTCAATGTATAATCTTACAGATACGTTCTGGCTTGGAAAGATAGGAACAGCTAATCAGGCAGCTATAACGCTTGTGTCACCATTCCAGAATATTCTTATTAACTTTGGAGCAGGCATAACGACAGCGGGTGCTATTCTTATATCGCAGTACCTTGGTGCGAAAGAAGACAAACAGGCGAACTCTATGGCTAATCATATATGTATAACATCGCTTGGATTTTCGGTTGTATGTGCATTTATATGCTGGCTTGTGTCACCAGGACTTGTAAAATGGCTTGGTGCTGAGGGTGAAATATATAGATATGGACTTACATATATAAGAATTGTAGTGTTAGACCTTCCATTTCTTTTTATGATTAATCTGTTTACTTCGGTCAAGCAGGCACAGGGCGACACAGTAAGACCTCTGCTTCTTAATATACTTGGGGTATCTATCAATCTGATACTTGACCCATTATTCCTTGTTATATTCAACTGGGGAATAGGTGGTGCGGCACTTGCTACACTGCTTGCTAAGATACCGAGTGCGATTATTGGAGTTCTTGTACTTAGGGGAAATAACCAGCTTGTCAGAATTAACTTTAAGAACTTCAAATTTGATAAAAATAAAGTGCTTGCTATATTAAAAATTGGTCTGCCAACTGCAATAGGTGGAAGTACAATGCAGTTCGGATTTCTTCTTATGACTAAAAATGTTAATGCCTATGGTCCGACAGCTACAACAGCTTATGGTATCGGTAATAAGATTAACAGTATTATTACAATGCCGGCAAGCGGAATAGGCTCTGCAATATCTACAATAGTCGGTCAGAATATGGGTGCAGGCAATATTAAAAGAACTGACAAGTCATACCATATTGCACTGAGAATAGGAGCTGTATTCTTATTCATATGTGGAATGATACTTTCAAGAAGATTTATAGCAGAACCAATGGTAAGATTTTTCACATCAGATGAACAGGTAGTGCCTCTTGCGACACAGTTCCTGTCAATTATGGCAATATGCTGCTGGACGAATGCATTTTATAATGTAACGCAGGGGTTATTTCAGGGCTGTGGACATACCATGATAACAATGGCAGTTGATGCGACAAGAATATGGATATTCAGGTTCCTGACATTGTGGGTATGTGCTAATGTGCTTGGAATGGGCGTTGAGAGTGTGTGGTATGCGGTAGTTGTAAGTAATGCCACATCAGCATTGATACTCTACATACTCTATTGGACAGGAATATGGAAGAAATCAACTATTAAAATAGAAAAGACACAGGATGAAGGCAATAATTCAGACGAAAAGGTAAAGTCTCTTAATGAGGCTGATTCAGATATAAAAGTTTCTTCAAATATACAGACAGTTAATTAATCAGATTACAAGTAAATATTGTGCTCCCTATAAATGTTCCCGAAGCCAGCCGGATTGTTCTGGTTTCGGGAATTTTTTGTTAATAAAAATGGCAGCATAGTTATATATAATTCATTCTGCAGGATATATTTTCTGGTGATTAGTAATAATCATATGAAAATGCAAGTATGTACTTGATTTTGTACAATCTGTTTTATATAATAGATGTATGTATACAATATTGGAGATATGAATATGGACTCAATTAGATTAAAGGCACGTGCCAAGATTAATCTTGGACTTGATGTGTTAGGAAAGAGAGATAATGGATATCACGATGTAAGAATGGTTATGCAGACAGTAGGTATATATGACCGTCTTATAATTAATAAGATACCAGAAGACGATATAAGGATTGATATTAATCTTAAGTTTCTTCCGGTTAATGAGAATAATCTCATATATAAAGCATACAAGCTTATGAAAGATGAGTATGGCTTTTCGGGTGGAATAGAGGTAGACCTTAATAAGTTCATACCGATAGCAGCAGGTATGGCTGGAGGAAGTACAGATGCAGCTTCTGCTATGTTTGCTATCAATAAGCTGTTCAATCTTGGACTTTCTAACAGGGAGCTTATGGAGCAGGGAGTTAAGATTGGAGCTGATGTTCCATACTGTATTATGAGAGGAACTGCACTTGCAGAAGGGATAGGAGAGAAGCTTACAAGACTTGCACCTATGCCATTTTGTCATATGGTTGTAGCAAAGCCACCTATTAATGTATCGACTAAGATGGTGTATGATAGTCTGGATTCAGGTGCAATCACAAAGCATCCTGATATAGACGGAATTATAGAGGCAATTAATGAGGGCAGTGTAATAAAGATTGCCGAGCGTATGGGCAATGTGTTAGAAGATGTGACTATTCCGTTGTATCCGGTTATAGATAAGATAAAGAAGGATATGATAAGTCAGGGTGCATACAATGCTATGATGAGTGGAAGTGGTCCTACAGTATTTGGAATATTTCCTGATGAGCAGACAGCACTTAATTGTAAAGAATATTTAAAGCGTCAGGGAGATGCAAGACAGGTATATATAACAGAGACATTTAATTAAATTACTACACGGAGGATTAGACAATGAAAGGCGAATTAAAAATGGATGTGAACGAATACCTTCCATTAAGAGATGTTGTATTCAATACATTAAGACAGGCTATTCTTACAGGAGAGATGGAACCTGGCGAAAGACTTATGGAGATACAGCTTGCTAACAAGCTTGGAGTAAGCCGTACACCTATACGAGAAGCAATCAGAAAGTTAGAGCTTGAAGGCCTTGTTATTATGATTCCAAGAAAAGGTGCTGAGGTTGCACATATAACTGTAAAGGATATGAGAGATGTCCTTGAGGTGCGTTCGGCGTTAGAAGAACTTGCTGCAACACTTGCCTGCAAGAATGTAACACCTGAACATATAGAGGAGTTAAAGACGGCTAACAGGGTATTTGAAGCCGCTATTGTATCTAAAGATGTAGTTGCTATAGTTAATGCAGATGTGGCATTCCACAATATTATATATTCTATGACAGACAACCAGAGACTTATCCAGCTTGTCAACAGTCTTAGTGAGCAGATGTACAGATATCGTCTTGAATATGTTAAAGATGCAAGAACACATTCTATACTTATAAGTGAGCATAACGATATAATCAGGCAGCTTGCCGATAAGGATGTCGAAAAAGCCAAGGTTATAGTAAGACAGCATATTACTAATCAGGAAAGGGGAATTATAAGACTTCTTAACATATAATTAAATAAAATTGTGATTTATTGAAAACTGAAAGCTGTATTCACCATACTATGAAAATGATAGGGGTGGGTATAGCTTTTTATTTTTGGGGGATAATTTCCATATAAATTATCTGGTGCAGCTTAAAGGTTGTGGCGGGGATGTTAAAAAGCAGCAAAAGCAACGGCGACCCGCTTTCGTTTAAGTGTCGCACGCAGCGGTGAAAGCCTTTAGGTGAGTGGATAATTTAATGGAAAGTTATTTCTGGTGGTGGCAGGTTGTCGGAAGTGTGGCTTGAAAGATAGCCGTTAGGTGGAGGTGAGAGGCGGCGGTTGAAGGACAGTCGCCACACGACTGAGGAAAGTTGGCAATTCAGTCGCTACCCAGTTGTGAGAACTTACTATATTGCAAGCTGGGTACTGTTGAAACCGTCGGCACTTAGCGGCTGTTCCTTAGCCGCTTACGTGTCCGCTACGGTTTCAAGTAGCGCAAGCGTGCCCAGCGGTAATATAGTAAGTCCTCACAACGTCCGTATGTAACAACGTCCGTCCGCCACACTAACACTATCCGTCCGTCACACTATCCGAGCATAAGCATTTCCGCTTCCCACCACCATCCAGAAACTACCAGCAAACAAGGGGGTATATATGTTAAAATTAAATGAAAAAAGTGCAAAATCAACTTATATTATACTGGCATTAAGCATTATTATGCTTGTAATTGTAGGAATACGATTGTATAGTGATACTTATGCAGCATTTATGCAAAAAGATATAGCTTCGCAGATTATAAGATTTCATATAAGGGCGAATGACGACTCTGAGGAGGCACAGAATAATAAAATGCTTGTTAAGGCAGCGGTGCTTGATTATATAAGTCCGAAGCTTTCACAATCCGTATCATTAGAGGAGTCAAGACAGATTTTAAGTGATGAGAGTGATAATATAAAGAATGTTGCTGTTGATAAGCTTAGGAGCCTTGGAAGTAAGGAAGATGTAAGCGTTTATTTTGAAAATTGCTATTTTCCGATGAAAAGCTACGGGGATATGACATTTCCGCCAGGGGAATATGAGGCATTTAGAATAGATATAGGAGAGGCTTCAGGCAGGAACTGGTGGTGCGTATTATATCCACCATTATGTTTTGTGGATGCAGTATATGGTGTTGTGCCGGATGAGTCAAAGGATGAGCTTAAAAATGTACTGACAGAAGATGAGTACAGGGTAGTGTCTGGAGAAAAGGTACAGTACAGATTCAAGTATCTTAAATTTTTAAATAAGAAATAAGCTGTAAATGTAAAATAACCTATAAATAATGTAAAATTAATTATAAACATAAAATAATTGTAAGTATCAGAAGATTATGGATATAAGGCGATTGTTGACATTCAGTAATTATAAGCATAAAAAGATTGTAAGTATCAGGAAATTACTGATATAGGGTGATTATATTTATCAATAATCAGAGAATAAGAAAGGGAGTACACACGAGAATATGAATGATAAGGTATATGTTAAGATAAGAGGACTGTCGGCACAAGAGGCGGGCGATGCTTATAAAGAGGCAGAAGATATTGAGATAATAAGCGTTGGAAGATACACTAGGAGGGCAGGCAAGGAATATATACGCTATGAAGAAGTGTATGATGGAGAAAGTGCAAAATCTGACACGCTTATTAAAATATCAGAGGACAGAGTTGAGATAAGTAAAAAAGGTGCAATAACAACAATTATGGAGTTCATACAGGATAAAAAGACTGTAAGCTGTTATAACACACCTTATGGAGGCCTTGCGATGTCTATATATACAAGCATGCTGGATATAGAAAGGGATGAAGATAAGATTAATATAGCACTAGAATACACCATGGATGTTAATGGGCAGCAGATGAGTGAATGTAAGGTAAGAATTGAAATATGTAATCAGGGAAAGCTTGAATTGTAGAGATACATTTATAAAATTATATTTAAAGAGCTGTATTTTATAAATTATATTTTGTAAATTGTATTTTAATTCAGGTATTGCCTTAAATAAAGTGTCGTGGTACAATGACAGACAGATTGAATAAATAAAAGCAATGACGGAAAAAGTAGTATATGCGGAGCATACAGAGAGAGCTGTAGTGGTGAAATCAGCTTATGTTACTATTATATGAAGACCATTCCTGAGCTGTGCGTAGAAGAGATTATAATATATAATCTTGAAGCGTTACCGTGTGGCATACGTTACAGGCTGTAAGAGTGAAATAATAAGGTGGAACCGTGCAAATGCACCCTTAGGTATATGGCAGAGTGTACCTTGTGGGTGCTTTTTATATGTCAGGTAAAAAGCACATTTAACAGGTAACTAAGTCCGGACTAATACGCAAAGGAGATTAATAATAATGGTTAATTTTAAAGAAGACGAACAGTTAAGCACATTAAACCATTCTTGTGCACATTTAATGGCACAGGCAATTAAGCATCTTTATCCACAAGCTAAATTCTGGGTTGGACCAGTTGTAGCAGAAGGTTTTTACTATGATGTGGATCTTGGAGATGATGTTATCAGAGATGAAGATATTCCTAAGATTGAAAAGGAAATGAAGAAGGTAGCTAAGTCAGGAAAGAAGATTATCCGTAAGGAAATCTCTAAAGAGGAAGCTATGGAAATGTTCAAGGATGATGAGTATAAGTTAGACCTTATATCTAATCTTGAAGATGGAACAATAACTTGCTACGAGCAGGGAGATTTTACAGATCTCTGTCGTGGACCACACGTTGATAATGTTAAGTTATGCCGTAATTTTAAGTTGCTCAGACATTCTGGTGCTTACTGGAAGGGCGACAGCAATAATAAGGTTCTCCAGAGAATATATGGTGTATGTTTCCCAACACCAGAAGAACTTGAAGCACACCTTCAGGAGCTTGAAGAAGCTAAAGAAAGAGATCACAGAAAAATAGGTAAGGATATGGAACTCTTTATGGTTGACGACCTTATCGGACGTGGACTTCCAATGTTCTTACCAAAGGGTTATATAATATGGCAGGAGCTTGAGAACTATATTAAGGACAAGGAAAGAAAGCTTGGATATCAGCACGTTATGACACCTTGTGTTGGTACAGTTAATCTTTATAAGACATCAGGCCATTGGGATCATTATAAGGAAAATATGTTCCCGGCAATGGAAGTTGATGATGAAGCATTTGTATTAAGACCAATGAACTGCCCTCATCATATGATGATATATGCTAACAGACTTCACTCATATAAGGATCTTCCTATAAGAATTGGTGAGATAGCACACGATTTCAGATATGAGTCAAGTGGAACATTAAAGGGTATTGAAAGAGGAAGACATTTCTGCCAGAATGATGCCCACCTTTTTGTAACACCGGAGCAGATTAAAGATGAAATATCTAAGGTAGTTGACCTTATATTCTCAACATACAAGGATTTTGGAATTACAGATTACCGTTGTGTTCTTTCACTTAGGGATCCAGAAAATAAGACTAAGTACCACGATGATGATGAAATGTGGAATAAGGCTGAAAATGCTTTAAGAGATGTTATGAACAGTCTTGGTATTGAATATACAGAAGAAATCGGTGAAGCTGCATTCTACGGTCCTAAGCTTGATGTTAATGTTAAGCCGGCTGTTGGTAATGAAATCACATTATCTACATGCCAGTTAGACTTCTGTCTTCCAGCTAAGTTCAACCTTTCATATGTTGACAAGGATGGCGAGAAGAAGACACCAGTTGTACTTCACAGAGCTATACTTGGTTCTCTTGACAGATTTATGGCATATATACTTGAAGAAACAAAGGGTAACCTTCCAACATGGTTAGCACCAGTTCAGGTAAGAGTAATGCCAGTTAAGACAGATAATGATGAGATTATGAATTATGCACACGAAATCGTTGATGCTCTTGAAGCTAAAAATGTAAGAGTAGAACTTGATGACAGAGCAGAAAAGCTTGGTTATCGTATGCGTGAGGGACAGATCCAGAAAGTTCCATATCTTCTTGTTATTGGATTTAACGAGCAGGAGAACAAGACAGTATCATACAGACTTCACGGACAGCAGGATACAACAACACTTGGACTTGATGAGTTCGTAGAAAAGATTGATACAGAGATAAAGAATAAGGCAAGATAATGACAGAAATGCATGATGTGCATGCTAAGAGATTTACTAATGTGTAGATAGTGGCTGTATCTATAATACTTGGATCTTAGAAACATATAATAAATAATAGGTGAAAACCAGCAGTGGCTTTCGCTGGCATTGAAGGTTGGCTTATGAAGGGCTTGTTTTGGTGCTGGGGAGGTGCTGCTGGTTTTCTTATTTAATAGATATATAATATGTTGGTTATAGACTTTTGGGATTGTGCTTTATATAATTGTATTAAAATATTGATGTAACTTATATATTTGTACATAGGATGGAGGAGAAAGAAAATGACTAAAACAGAACTTTTTCTTAAGCTTGCCGCTCCAGATAAGAATGGTGTAAGCAGATGGGTGTATGTGTCTGAATTTGTGGGTGAGTATGCAGATTTAACATTTGGAAATGGAGCTTCATGGGCAAGAAAAGAATCAACATTGGCAAAAAAATATAATGTTGAATTTTATAAGAAAGATACACCGGGGAATAGCATCGACAGAATAAGACTTAATGGATTTAATAATGGAGATTATTCACAGCACATTAATGCGTCTATAAAAAGAGAGATAAAATCAAGAAGATGTGTGGTGCTTGGAACGTCAAATCCAGAGGTTGATCATAAAAATGGAATGAAAAATGAAGCAAGGGTTATGAAAAATGAAGCTCAGAGATTATCAGATTTTCAGGCGTTGAGTAAAGCAGCTAATGATGCCAAAAGACAGTTCTGTAAAGAGTGTATGAGAACGGGTATAAGATACGATGCTAAACAACTTGGTTATCCAATGTCATACTATAAGGGAGGAGCGAAGCATAATAATGAGGAGAATGCATGTATAGGCTGTTATTGGTATGATCCTATAGAATTTAGGAGACATCTTCAGGAGAAAAAATAAAATACACAGAGTTATTAATGGGGTGATATTATGAATATTCATGTATTTGTTGTTAATCAGATAACATTTAAGCAGCATTTAGAGTATATGTTTGCAGGTACAGGGGCAAAAAATAGAATGAGCCTGTTTTTAGAAAAATCAGACATTAAATTTCAGCCAACTACAGAAAGGAATTTAGTTGGAATGATAGCAGATATTTCGCGGATAAGACCAGATGATAAGATTATTTTTTATTTACAGGCAACGGTTAATAATCCGGGGATGTTCTTTGGCATATTTAAAGCAAAATCAGCAGCTTTTTTTGATGAAAATGATAATAAGAATTATTTATCGGATGAATTGGGGAAGGGCTTATCATATCGAATTGAAATAGAGGCAGATACAGTTTATTCTTATGGTATAACCGAACATGAGTATCTTGATGATCTTACAGGAAAAGAAGCACCATATGAATTATGTTGGAGCTTGATTTATCGTAAGCTTAAAGGTAATAGGGGCTGTACTATGATTACGCCATATGAATTTGAAGATCTATTATGTAAAATTAAGAAAAAGAACCAGGATAATCAACTAAAAGGAGCTGGATTTACTTTTGATGAAGGAGAGGTAAGAATTATTACTGCCAAGGGAACAAAACAGTATAATGGTAGAAGGAAAAGCCTGGATATTAAACCGAGATTATTATATAAAGCCGGTAAGAAAAATGCTTTTGAAACACATTTACAGGCTTATGTTATGCAAAAATATGATGATGGCATACTAAAGAAGCTTCTCCTGCCATTAGGAAATGGAAGTGCCTGGGTGGGAAATGAAGTGGCTTGTGGTGTCGGGATGCAGAAGATTGATACTTTGATTATTGAGCAGAATGATGAAGAAATACATGTTAAAGTTGTAGAGCTTAAAGATGAAGAACCATATGAATATATATTGAGTCATCAGTTACGATGGTATTTGCAATGGGTATCTCAATATATAGTACCTAATTTGTTAAAATATAAAAAGCCTGTGGTTATTCACCCTTGTATATTAGCAAGAAAAACAGACAATATAGATATTATTGAAAAAATTAGAAGTGTAGATCTTATAAATTCTAGTATTCAAAATGTAAGTATTGCGGCAACTGAATACATAGCATTTGACATTGTAAATAATGATATAACATTTGAAAAAGTTGTATAGAAAAAATATATAATGAAAAGGTGAGGTGGTCAGAGTGATATGTACTTTCTTTACTGAACAAACCAGTAAGAACAGTACATATCAGTGATTATTTTACTTTTTTAAATATAAAAATATATTCGTGTTTAAATATATAGAAATCATTAGTGATAGCACGGTAACGCCATATGCCCTGTTGGTTAGATTTACCTTTTGTTTCACCAAAATTCTTAACAAGAATAGCCTTTAATAAAAATCCTCTTTCAAGGAATTGGTTCATACAATAAAATCCTAGAGGAATAACCTGGCTATTGGCATATTTGTCACCAATAACACATGCACAGTATCTGTTCTTTTCAAGATATTTAGTTGTATTATCTATAACCATTCCAAATGAATCAAGAAATTCATTAAGCGTGTGAGAATTTGAAAGGTCATTGATGTTATCAGAGAATTTGATAATATCCCAATAAGGAGGGTGCATAATAACAAATTGAAATGCGGGAATGTTAAATTGTTCCATTAGGCTGTTGATATTATAGCAACGACTGTCGCCGGTTATCACTTTGGTTATGCAGTTGTCATTATGTTCAATATTAATTAGTGTTTCGCTATTTCTTGCGATATCTGGCTGAAGTTCTATCCCAATCGAATTACGTCCCATGCGTTGGGCTTCTATAAGTGAAGTGCCTCCACCCATAAATGGATCAAGTATCCAGTCCCCCTTTTTGGTATATCTTGTAAACAACTGGTGGGGGATCTGTGGAACAAAGTTGCCATGATAGTCGGGTGAATGAACACCAGAGTTGTCACGTTTGTCTATTATCCATAGAGAATCAGTATTAATATCAGTATATTCTTTCCAATATTTTGGATCTAAATCGTTATATCGAGCCATTAAAATCTCCTATTGTTTAATTAAGCAATGTAAATATTCTGTTGTGGAGGAAGCAGCAATATTTCTGTTGGTTTCCTTGTCTGCTTTAAACCTTTTATATTCCTTGGTGTAAAAGGAATATTTGCCGTATTGAGACATTATATCTTTAATAGTGTCTAAAGACATAAGACCTTCGTTATTGTAACTTAAGAAAATGTATTTAAAATCGGAATGTCTTATTAAGTCATCAAATGCGTTACATACAGTACGTTTAGAACAAAAAAGGCTTTTCTGGTCACTAGAATCACGCAGTCCGGTCTTTCCGCTTAGTACAGGATTGTCATATCGTGCAATAGTTTCTAAAACGTGATAATTAGAACAATATTGTCTTGAATTGTATGGCGGGTCAAGATACAAAACATCGCCTTTAATGTCGCGTATTAATCGGTTGATGTCCTGATTGTATGCTTTACCAGCAGTTCCGTTAATAACAGGAAGCAATTCTAATTTAAAATCCTTTTGAGCTGATTTTTTAATCTTTTTAAGGAAAGCACCGTAAACAGATGCAGTGTTGGCGTATTTGTCTATTGAATTAATAAGACTGGCAAGATAATAATAATATGTATGCGAATCAATTTTATTATTATCCTTAAGGCACTCTAATTCTATTCTTATGGCATCACATTTTTTACCATTATAATTAGTGAAGTAATTGCGGCCAGAGCCAGATCCTTCACAGTAGTTATTATATATAAATCCTTCGACTGGTTCTAGATTATTAAAATATGACAAAAGCTCTGAATTCAATTCGGGAGTGTTCTCAATATAATGCTTGCTTAGAACATAGCTGTAATACTGAATATCATTGGAAATGACTGAGCACCCCTTAGCTTTATATGTCTGTCCTACGATTCCTGTTCCGGAAAATAAATCAGCAAAAATGTAATTATCGCCATTATGATATCCGGTTACATCTGCAATAGTTGTTTCTAAAAAGTCTAAAAGAGAATATTTAGAACCTATATAATTCATGACTTTGCTCCTTTGTTATTGTTGGAGTTATTATCTGGATTATCAGGTAAAAATACTAATATATCGTTAGGTGTGCAATTCAAAGCGTTACATATACTTTCGACTTTATCAAGCGCAATATATTGTCCAGTCTTAATCTTACTAATAATATTCGCAGATATATGAGCTTCACGCATTAACTGAGAGTGAGAAATCTCCCGTTCTATTAACATATGTTGTAGTTTTTTGTAACATACTGACATTAGAAATACTCCTTAAATTAATATTATACAGTATATCATAGAAGTATGAAAAACACAACTAATATATGAAAAAAAGTATGGAAATGTGAATAATGTTAAGCAATTTTAAATGGTGTTGTATGTGGAGATATGATAAAATGTTAAGAGTGATTAGTGAGAAATGATTTATGGAAAATGGTCGGCAGACTAAAAAAGCACGCAAATGCTTGAAAAATAAGGAAAAACCGAGATAAGATAGGAGTTAAAAATATATGATACGAGTACTTTTCATCTGCCACGGCAACATCTGCCGCAGCACTATGGCAGAAAGCATTATGACATATTTAGTTAAACAGGCAGGAGTTGAAGATCAATTTTACATCAACTCGGCGGCAACAAGCTGTGAAGAAATAGGCAATCCGCCACATAGCGGAACCGTGGCGAAGCTTAAAGCGGAGGGAATACCTGTAATTCCTCATAGAGCAGTGCAGATGACACTTAATGATTATGAGGAGTATGATTACCTGATTGGCATGGATACAGAGAATATCCGCAATATGCAGAGACTATCTGGTGGAGATCCTGACGAAAAGGTATACAAGCTTATGACATTTGCAGGTTCAGGTTCGGATGTGGCAGACCCTTGGTATACAGGAGATTTTGAGGCGACATATAAAGATGTAAGAAAAGGCTGTGAAGGATTGCTAAAAGTTCTTATGAATCTTTAATTAAATAGTATATTTTCCCCACCCCTGCATAAACTGTACAAACAGATATGCAGGGGTTTTTATTTGAAAACTTATATTGAAGAAAGGGTTATAGATATAGCTGATTATATAATCGACAATAATGCAACAGTGCGCAAGGCGGCTAAGCAGTTTGGGGTGAGCAAAAGCACAGCACATAAAGATGTTACGACAAGACTTTTGGAGATAGACCCACAGCTTGCAGCGAAGGTCAGGAAAATACTGGATATTAATAAGCAGGAACGCCACATAAGGGGTGGACTTGCAACCAAAGAAAAATATTCACATATGACAAGATAAAATAATTTTTATATTTTACATTTTATATTTCGCACTTTATATTGTATATTTTGCACTTTGTATTTTACAATTTGCACTTTGTACGTTATACATAAAAAGAAAATTGAATAAATCAGACATAACTACCAATAATATAACTGGAATTATAAATGTGACAGACACACATTTTATTAGTAAATATTAGTTGTTGTATTAATGGAGGTTGTAGAATGAATTATGATTCGTCTGACTTTGCAGGTGGTGTACCAATGAATGAGCCGGATGCAGTAAGGTGCTGTGCACCAGCGGCAAGTGCTTATAGTGATGGAATTCCGGCAGGATATCTTGATAATCCGTGTATTCCAGCAGGAAGCCATAACAGGTCACATAAGGTTATGGAACATAGAAAGCTTGAGATAAGAAAGGTTATAGGCAGGGAAATTCTTGACTCAAGGGGCAATCCGACAGTTGAGGCACAGGTTATGCTAAAAGACGGAACAGTTGGAATGGGAAAGTCACCAAGCGGTGCGTCAACAGGTGCGTTTGAGGCGGTAGAACTCAGGGATATGAATCTTAAACGATATGGTGGTAAAGGTACGCTTAAAGCAGTTAATCACATAAATGTCGAGCTTAATAACAGCGTTCTTGCGATGGATTCGTCAGAAACATATTCAGTTGATAAAGCGATGATTGACGAAGACAAAACGCATGATAAGGCACGGCTTGGAGCTAATTCGATACTTGCAGTTTCAATTGCGGCAGCAAGAGCTGCAGCACAGTCGCTGCATATGCCGCTGTATCGTTTCCTTGGAGGAGTGGCTGGTACTACATTGCCGGTTCCACTTATGAATATAATTAATGGTGGAAGACATGCTGTTGGAAGCGATTTTCAGGAGTATATGATAGTTCCAGCAGGAGCACCTTGTTTCAGGGAAGCTTTAAGGATGGGAACAGAAGTGTTTCATTCATTAAGGGACATACTTTCACAGAGGGGATATGTTACAACTGTTGGTGACGAGGGCGGATTTGCACCTGCCATAACAAAGGCAGATGAAGTGTTTGCTGTGTTGCAGGAAGCAGTTATGGCAGCAGGATATGAACCGGGTAAGGATGTGTATTTTGCTATGGATGCTGCGGCATCAGAACTTTACAATACAGAGAGCGGATTATATGAATTTGCAAGAGAATACGCTGCTCTTGGAAACTCAGCCGATGGCGGAATAAAAAGGAGTACTGAAGAATTAATTAATTATTATGAAATGCTGGTTAATAAATTTCCAATTATTTCAATTGAAGACCCTCTTAATGAGGAAGATTGGAGTGGCTGGAAAAGCATTACAGAAAGACTTGGGAAAAAAGTACAGATTGTGGGAGATGATTTATTCGTAACTAATACAGTAAGATTAAAGAAAGGAATTGAGATGGGCTGTGCGAATTCAATTCTTATAAAGCCTAACCAGATTGGAACATTATCAGAGACATTAGAAGCAGTAAAAATGGCACATAGATACGGTTACACAGCAATTGCCAGCCATCGCTCAGGTGAAACAGATGATACAACAATAGCAGATCTGGCAGTTGCTCTTAATATGGGTCAGATAAAGACAGGTGCACCATCAAGAGCCGAGCGTATCGCCAAATACAACCGCCTCCTACAAATAGAAGACGAACTAGGCGAGTCCGCCACATACGCCGGCATAGAAGCTTTTGGAAAATAGTCAAACAAGACATAAAGAGATTAAATAAAAAACTGTATACAATATTAGCATATTGTATACAGAAAATCCAAAGTATGGTTATGATGCGAACGTGCCCGGCGGTAATATAGCAGTCCTTGATGCGTATGTTGTCAATCCACAAATTAGCAAAACTGTAATTGAGTTATTTCTCAATCCTTTAATTGGTTAAATCTGTAATTCGGCAATATCTTCATACTTAGATGAGACATTTTCGGAACGCTTCTATAACAGTGCCGTAATATTCAAATCCTTCTTCTTAGAAAGATCAATATATTCCCCATCAACCTGCACAACTGGCTTGTGAAGTGCACTGTCATTAATAAGTATGACCTTTCCTACACGTCCGTCAGACAGACGTACATCAGTGTGAATGTAAGATGAAGCTACATTTTTAAGGAAAGGTATTGCAAATACAGGGTCAAACTTGGTAAATGCGTCTTCATACATAAGGCGTACTACCTCAAATGGACATATAGGAGCTCTGTATATACGGCTTGAAGTCATTGCATCATATACATCAGCTATTGCAATAATCTTGGCTGTTTCAGGTATTTTATCGCTCTTGAGTCCGAAAGGATAACCAGTTCCGTCACATTTTTCGTGATGGAGAAGAATAGCTTCCTTAACAGACATAGGCATAAACTTGTTCTTAATCTGCTCGTAACCTAAGTTGACGTGCTTTTTCATGATTTCGTATTCGTTATCAGTAAGATTTCCGGGCTTGTTAAGAATCTTCTCAGGTATAAGGAGCTTACCAATATCGTGCATAAGTCCAGCGAGTGTAAGCACCTTAATCTTCTCCTGATTGTAGCCCATCCATTTGCCAATGACAGAAGCGATTAAAGCGACATTCATAGAGTGGACATATGTAAGGTCATCAACGTCACGCATAGCGTGAAGCATATCAAATAACTGTAATGAGTTGTTAGACTCAGCAACGATGTCAATAGTATTTTTGACTAAAGATTTTGTGTTAACTTCATCATCAGATGAGATTAACTTCTTTAAGTCATCTTTGAAAGTGTCAATATGTTCATTGTAATGTTCTTCAAATGTCTTGAATTCTTCTGAATTACGGACAGTTTCGTAGTATTTGGTGTTCTCATCATCAGCGGCTTTGGCAGCTTCTTTAGCTCCGTCTACAGCAGAAATGCTGCTTATAGTACGATTATCTATGGCAGAATCAGCCTCAGTCTTATCATATACAGATATTTCAAGAATATGATGTCCTGAAATTCTTGAAATGAGGTCAAGATTAAGGACAGTTCCTTTTGTCAAAAGGACAGAACCATCATTAAGTATTACGTCACGGGAAAGTTCCATTCCTTCTTCTGCATCAAATATAAATATTGTAAGTTCGTTCATTAGTTAAATCCTCTTATATGGCTTGATTATTAGTAATCATATTACGATTAAATGATAAAAATATTATAAATTTAATATATAAAAAAGTCAATTAGACTTGACGTATTAGCATCAATTGTGTAGTATCTATATGCAGTTAATTAAATAATGATTATATCCCTTATTTAGAGCGGTGGAGATACATAGGATCTATGAAGCCCGGCAACCCCTTTTTAGGAAGGTGCCAACCTGAGCGAGAGAATTCGAACAATGAGAGGATTTCGAGATAAACAATCGGGGTCCCTTAGGGGGCTCCGGTTTTTGCTATTACATTTAAAAAGTCGGAAACACCAAGGATGATAAGTGATATTAATCACAGTGACTAAAGGATTAGATATTAAGAAGGAGAAAGACAAAGAATGGAAAAAAGATTATTTACATCAGAATCAGTAACTGAAGGACATCCTGACAAAATCTGCGACCAGATTTCAGATGCAGTGCTTGATGCACTTTATGCACAGGATCCATATTCAAGAGTAGCCTGCGAGACACTTACTAACACAGGTTTCGTTATGGTTATGGGTGAGATTACAACTAAGGCAAATGTTGATATTCCTCAGATTGTACGTGATACAGTTGTAGAGATTGGTTATGATAGTTCAGAAAAAGGTTTTGATGGTAATACTTGTGCTGTTATGGTTGCACTTGATAAGCAGTCAGCAGATATAGCTATGGGTGTTGATAAGGCACTTGAAGCTAAGGAAGGTGTAGATAAGGAAGATGATGACCTTGGTGCTGGAGATCAGGGTATGATGTTTGGTTATGCTACTAACGAGACAGAAGAATATATGCCATACTCAGCAGCACTTGCACAGAAGCTTTCCAAGCAGCTTACAAAGGTTCGCAAGGATGGTACATTAAGCTACTTAAGACCAGATGGAAAGACACAGGTAACTGTTGAATATGATGAGAACAACAAGCCAATCCGTCTCGATGCAATTGTTGTTTCGTCACAGCATGCACCGGATGTAACACAGGAACAGATTCACGAAGATATCAAGAAGTATGTTATCGATGCAATCGTTGACCAGGCTATGGTAGATGCAGATACTAAGATATTCATCAATCCAACAGGACGTTTCGTTATAGGTGGTCCAAATGGGGATTCAGGCCTTACAGGTAGAAAGATTATCGTAGATACTTACGGTGGAGCTGCAAGACATGGTGGTGGAGCTTTCTCTGGTAAGGACTGCACTAAGGTTGACCGTTCGGCAGCATACGCAGCCCGTTATGTAGCTAAGAACTTAGTTGCAGCAGGTATCGCCGACAGATGTGAAATCCAGCTTTCATATGCTATAGGTGTTGCACATCCAACATCTATATGTGTTGATACATTTGGCACAGGTAAGTTAAGCGATGAGAAGATTGTAGAAATCATAAGAGAGAACTTCGATTTAAGACCAAACGGAATTATCAAGATGCTTGACTTAAGAAGACCTATCTACAAGCAGACAGCAAGCTATGGCCACTTTGGACGTACAGATCTTAACCTTCCTTGGGAGCAGTTAGATAAGGTTGATGCACTTAAGAAGTATCTTTAATAAAGATATAATTGGATGGATTAAATTAGTTAAATTATAGGAATTAATATAATTATAATGGATATATGGCGGATACATTTTAGAATTAATAAAATGTATCCGCCATATTTTGATTTTTTGTAAGAATGCAAATGTAAATTTTCTGCTATGTAGGTTTTGTCAATAATGTGAGTTTTTCATTATTTCGGTGTTATATCAAGAATATCGAACACAAATCTAATGCTATTTTATGCTTTTAAAAAAATTTTTCTTTTTTTAGCGTTTAGGACTTTTAAAATTCTGTATTTATGTATATAATGTTGATTAGCTATGAAAAATGTTTTTGATAGCAGGTATATTAACAAGATATAATTGTTGGAAAAGTTAAAGTGTGATGCTGGTATATAGTATTTTATACTTAATATAGTATAGCATTTTACAATGTATAGTACTTATAGTATTTAATGTATAGTGCTTTAACAGAATTATGTAATAGATTGGATAATTATAGAAGATTAGGGAGGAGAACAGTATGTTATCTACTGATATTGGTATTGATTTAGGTACTGCAAGTATTCTTGTATATATAAAAGGAAAGGGTGTTGTGTTAAAAGAGCCATCAGTTGTTGCCTTTGACAGAGATACTAATAAGATTAAAGCTATCGGAGAGGAAGCAAGACTTATGCTTGGTAGAACACCTGGTAATATTGTCGCTGTACGACCTCTTCGTCAGGGCGTTATTTCTGATTACACAGTAACAGAAAAGATGCTTAAATATTTCATTCAGAAAGCAATTGGTAGAAGAATGTTAAAGAAGCCTAGAATAAGCGTATGTGTTCCATCAGGAGTTACAGAAGTTGAGAAGAAGGCGGTTGAGGATGCAACTCTTCAGGCAGGAGCAAGAGAAGTTGCAATTATCGAAGAGCCAATTGCGGCAGCTATTGGAGCAGGTATTGATATTTCAAGACCTTGCGGTAATATGATAGTTGATATCGGTGGTGGTACTACAGATATCGCTGTTATTTCACTTGGAGGTACTGTTGTTAGTACATCTATAAAGATTGCAGGTGATGATTTCGATGAAGCACTTGTTAGATATATGAGAAAGAAGCACAACCTTCTTATCGGTGAAAGAACAGCCGAAGATATTAAGATAAAGATAGGATCAGCGTATCCAAGACCAGAAGTAGTTACAATGAATGTAAGAGGACGTAATCTTGTTACAGGTCTTCCAAAGACAGTTGAAGTTACATCTGAAGAGACAGAAGAAGCATTAAGAGAAGCTACTTCACAGATTGTTGAAGCTGTACACAGCGTATTAGAAAAGACACCTCCAGAACTTGCATCTGATATTGCAGACAGAGGTATTGTTCTTACAGGAGGCGGAAGTCTTCTTTCAGGTCTTGAAGATCTTATAGAGTCTAAAACAGGAATTAACACAATGACAGCAGAAGACCCTATGACAGCAGTTGCTATAGGAACTGGTAAGTTTATTGAATTCCTTTCAGGATACAGAGAAGAATAGATTTAAGAAAAGGGGTCAGGTATGGTAAGAGGTTTATATACTGCTTATACTGGATTGGTGAATCAGCAGAAGAGACTGGACATTGTATCTAATAATCTGGCAAATTCTACAACAACAGGTTACAAGAAAGAGGGCATGACTACCCAGAGCTTTGATTCAGTATATGGGATTAAGGTTAAAGATGAGACAGTTGGTTATATGAATCAGAATATAGGCAAGATGAGTCTTGGAGTAAAGATAGGAGAAACTTACAGAAGCTGGGATCAGGGTTCTTTAAAGAATACTGAGAGTTCTTATGATTTTGCACTTGCAGGCGATGGCTTTTTCTCTATATCATTCACTAACAAAGCAGGTGAGACATCAACACTTTATACCAGGGATGGATCGTTCCAGATGAACAGCGAAGGCTATCTGGTTACCAAGGATGGTGATTATGTGCTTGGAGAGAGTGGAGATCCAATCGTTCTTCCAACAGACATATCCAAGCTTACAGTTGATTCTACAGGAAGAATATATGCAGACGGACAGTATGTAGATACATTTGGAATTGTAGATTTTGAAGATTATGATTACATAGAAGCATATGGAGAAAATCTTTACAGAGCTGTAGACGGTGCAACATTTAAAGATTCAACAGCAAGTGTTAATCAGGGGTATCTTGAAACATCTAATATTAATGTTGTATCAGAAATGGTCGATATGATTAACATAGCAAGAGAATTTGAAAGTAATCAGAAGATTGTTAATTCGATTGATGAAATGCTTGGCAAGATGGTAAGTATTTCCGAATTGTAATCACATAGGAGGATAAGATTATGATGAGATCATTATGGACTGCTGCATCAGGAATGATGGCACAGCAGACAAGTGTAGATACAATATCTAATAATCTGGCTAATGTTAATACGGTCGGTTATAAGTCAGAATCAACAGAATTTAAATCATTATTATATCAGAATCTCCAGTCGAGAACAACATCTGCGAATGGAGAATATAAGCCGGTAGCTGCACAGGTAGGACTTGGTGCAAGAGTTGCGTCAGTTACATCACATTTTACACAGGGTGCTATGAATGCAAGTGACAGCTCAACTGATTTTGCGATTAGTGGTGACGGATTATTTGCTGTACAGAATGAAGAAGGTGAGACAGTATATACACGTAATGGTAATTTCTACTTCTCAACAGCAACAGAAGGAATGATGTTATGTACAGCAGATGGTTATCCTGTACTTAGCACAGATGGACAGCCAATCGTATTATCATCAGATTACAATGCGGCTAATATTAAGGTATCATCAGAGGGTGACCTTATGTATCCAGGTGAAGATGGTAATCTTGCTAATATAGGTGTTAAGATAGGACTCTTCCAGTTCGCTAATCCATCAGGTCTTGATAAGCTTGGTGGTAACTATCTTGCAGAGACTGAAGCATCAGGAGTTCCAATGAATGAGGAGACTGACGGAGTTGCTAAGAAGAGTCAGTTAAAGCAGAATTATCTTGAAGCGTCAAATGTACAGGTGGCAACAGAGATGGTTAACCTTATTACAGCACAGAGAGCATATGAGTTATGTTCTAAGGCAATCACAACATCAGATACAATGATGGAACAGGCTAACTCATTAAAGAGATAAATAAAATAGATATGATTTGCAGTAATGACAAGGGAGAATAGGTATGGATTATTCAACATCAATAAGTACAAGTTATGCAGATACATATGATAAAACTTCATCACAGCTTAGTGATAAGCTTACAAGTACAGATTTCTCACAGGCATCAGACGATGAACTTATGAGCGTGTGCAAGGACTTTGAAAGCTACTTTGTTGAGCAGATGTTAAAGTCAATGCAGAAAATGGCTAAGATAGATGCAGATGATGACGACGACTCATCTTTATTCAGCAGTATGGCATCTATTTCAGGCAGTTCGGATTCGGCTATGAGTACAATGGGAAGTTACTTTGGCGATGAGATGATAAAGAACTACGCAGAAGTATTTACAGAGTCTAATAATGGGAAAGGACTTGGAATAGCCCAGACATTATATGAACAGATGAAGCGTAATTATTCTTCAGATTTATAGATTGCAGTGTGTTTTAAGTGGACGGTTTTATTAAACACAATGTGGTTTTAATATTAATATATTATTAAAGAGAGGGAAGCAGATTGGATTACGAGTCTGTTAAATACGTTGAAGGATTTATAGATAATATAATTTATCGTAATGAAGACAATGGATATACAGTATTTGAGATAATATATCAGGGTGAAGATGTCACCTGTGTTGGTACGTTAAGTTATATCAACACAGGTGAATTTATTACTGCGAATGGCGAATTTGTCAAACACGCAGTATATTATATGCAGTTTAAGATTTCTTCTTATGAATTCAAGGCGCCGGCGGACAAGGAGTCAGTGAGGCGTTATCTAAGTTCTGGTGCAGTTAAAGGAATAGGCAGCAAGATGGCTGAACGTATAGTAGATACATTTGGCGATGATACATTCCGCATTATGGAAGATGAACCAGAACGTCTTGCAGAGATTAAAGGGATAAGCATAGCTAAAGCAATGGACATTGCTAACCAGCTTGCGGATAAGCACGATATGCGTCGTGCGATGATGTTTCTGCAGAATTATGGAATCCAGATGAATTTAGCCAATAAAATATTTAAAAGATATGGCAATGATATTTACACAATCATAGAACAAAATCCGTACAGGCTGGCTGATGATATTGAGGGCGTAGGCTTTAAGACGGCTGATGAGATTGCTTCCAGAGTTGGAATTAAGGTTGATTCGGAGTTCAGAATAAGAAGTGGAATGTTCTACTGTCTTAATCAGGCGGCATTGCAGGGACACGTGTATCTTCCTTATGAAGAATTAAAGAGGCAGGTGTCATCACTTCTGCTTATTGACATTGGTGATTATGATAAGTTTCTTATGGATCTTGCTATAGATAAGAAGATTGTTGTAAGAACAGAGGGAGAATCTAAAAATGTGTATTCTGCGATGTATTTCTATATGGAACAGAATGTTGCAAGGGCATTGGCAGGACTTGATATAAAATGCGATGAAAATATCAACGAGGTCAATAACAGAATAGCAGGGATTGAACGATCAGAGGGCATTGTGCTTGATGACATACAAAAAGAAGCTGTTGTAAAAGCTGCACTTAACGGACTTGTTATAATAACAGGTGGACCGGGAACCGGTAAGACAACAACAATTAATACGATAATTAAATATTTTGAGATGGAAGGTCTTGAGATAAGGCTTGCGGCACCGACGGGAAGAGCTGCCAAGAGAATGACAGAAACGTGTGGTTTTGAGGCACAGACAATTCACAGACTTCTTGAAATAGTTGGAAGTACTATGGCTGATAAAGAAGACAAGAAAAATCAGACATCAAGTCTTGGAATGAGCTTTGACAGAAATGAAGACAACCCGTTGGAAGCAGATGTAATAATTGTAGATGAGATGTCAATGGTTGATATTAATATTATGAATTCGCTTCTTAAAGCAGTAGCAGTTGGAACAAGACTTATACTTGTAGGTGATGTTGACCAGCTTCCAAGTGTTGGACCTGGAAATGTTCTTAAAGACATAATAGCATCTGAGTGCTTTCCTGTTGTTAAGCTTGAAAAGATATTCAGGCAGGCGGCTGAGAGCGAGATTATAACCAATGCCCATAAGATTAATAAAGGCGATAAGGTGACACTTAATAAATACAGTAAGGATTTCCTGTTTATACATAGAAATGGACCAGATGCAATAATTGCGGCTATGAAGACTGTTATAAGTGAGAAGCTTCCAAAGTATGTTAATGCAGATGTGAGTGAACTTCAGATTTTGACACCATCAAGAAAATCATCTGTCGGAGTTGACAGGCTTAACACTGTAATGCAGGAATATCTTAATCCGCCGGACAGTGGCAAAATGGAGAAGAAAGTTGGCGATACAATATTCCGTGAGGGCGATAAGGTTATGCAGATTAAGAATGACTATCAGCTCGAATGGGAGAAAAAGAGCCGCTATGGCATTGCGGTAGAGCAAGGCAGTGGAGTGTTTAATGGTGATACTGGAATTATTGATGATATCAACAATTATAATCAGAGTGTTACTGTCAAATTTGAAGATGGAAGATATGTTGATTATGAGTTTACACAGCTTGACGAGCTTGAACTTGCATATGCGATAACTGTACACAAGGCACAGGGAAGTGAATATCCTGCGGTTATAATACCGATGTATCAGGGGCCAAGGATGCTTATGAACAGAAACATACTTTATACGGCTGTTACAAGGGCAAGAAAGTGTGTATGTATGATAGGTGATGAACGAATTTTTAACCAGATGGCAGAAAATGTATCTGAAACAAGAAGATATTCGTCTTTAGATGAGAGGATAAAGGAAATAAAAAATATTGAATAAATACGACATAATATATAAAAGGATAGCAGCGGGTGTGAAAGATATATTGTTTCCGCCTGCGTGTCCGATATGTTCAAATCCCAGGCCTGTTATTGATAACAGGAAGATGAATATATGTCCGTGGTGTCTTAAATATATAACATATATTAAAGAACCTGCATGCCTTAAATGCGGCAAAGCATTAGAGGACGATAACAGGGAATATTGTAAGGACTGCACGGATAAACAGCATTTGTTTAATCAGGCAGTGAGTGTGTATGAGTATTCAGAGGGGATAAAACAATCTATCTATAATTTTAAATATCATAATAAGCGTGAATATGCAGAGGTATACGCAGATGAAATATCAGGCAGGTACGGTGATGTAATAAATATGTGGCAGCCTGATGTGATTATGCCGGTTCCAATTCATGTATCCAAATTAAAGTCACGAGGCTATAATCAGGCGGGGCTTATAGCGGAAAGCCTTAGTAAGAAGCTTGATATAGAATACAATGAACATAGTCTGATTAGAACAAGGGCGACAAGCCCGATGAAAGATCTTAATGATATCCAGAGAACTAAAAATCTTGAAAAGGCTTTTAAAATAGCTGATAATGTTATAATATATAATAAAGTATTAATAGTAGACGACATATATACAACGGGAACAACTATTGATGCATGTGCAGAATGTCTTAAGAGGGCAGGAGTAAAAGAAGTATATGCTGTTACACTCTGCGTTGGCAGAGGATTTTGAATACAGGTAACAAGAACGGAGGAATATTATGGAAGTAAGAAATTGCAGAGGCTGTGGCAAATTATATAATTATATAGGAGGTCCATATCGTAATCTTTGCCCTAATTGTATAGAGAAGCTAGAGGAAAAGTATCTTGAGGTTAAGGAATACATACAGGATCACCATAACGCAACTATGACAGAGGTTGCAGAAGAATGTGATGTAAGCACAAGACAGATCGAACAGTGGATAAGAGATGAAAGGCTTGTAATTGCGGACGATTCTCCAATTGGAATTACCTGTGAGAGATGTGGAGCATCTATAAGAAGCGGGCGTTTCTGTGAAAGATGTAAGAATAAAATGGCAAATAATCTTGGCTCAATGTATGGTGAGTCTAATGCCGCTGTTGAACATATGGAAAAGAGATTATCGTCAGCTGATGCCAAGATGAGATTTCTTGATAAGAACTAATTGTATTTGTATCTAAATTAATTATAAAATGGGGTTAAGAGATAACAGATTATTACCGATAACTTAATCATAAAGCAGAGAACTGAGCTGTAATAAGGCAGTTAAGGGCTGGAATGTTTGTTACAGACACCCTTGATAATGGTTCTTACAAGACTTTGAAGATAGAAAGTGAGGCGGTAAGTATGCGTATAGATGCTTATAATGCTGTAAGTCAGATATATAAGACAAGTTCTTATTCTAAGAATAATAAGGCTGTTACTAATAAGAAAGAGAATGACAAGTATGAGATTTCAGATACAGCTAAGCTGTATCAGGTAGCGAAGTCAGCAGTGGCTTCTACATCAGATGTCAGAATGGATATGGTTAATGATGTTAAGGCACGTATTCAGGCCGGAACATATAATATAAGTTCTGAAGATGTTGCGGATAAGATACTTGACAGAATTTCAACATTAACATTTTAGTGAGGTTAAAGCATGGCAAGTTTAATAGATCTATTAATCGATGATTTGAATAATGAGGATACAGGATATAATAAGCTTCTGGACTTGTCCAATGATAAGACTTCCGCAATTGTTAAGGGAGATGTTGATGAATTACAAAAGATATTCCTACAGGAACAGAAGTTAATAGAAGAACTTGAAACCGTTGAACAGAAAAGACAGGAAGATGTGAAAGAGATATGCTCGATACTAAGGCTTCCATATGAAGAGATAAGAGTAGAACATATAGTACAGATACTTGAGAAGAAGCCTAAAGAGCACGATGCACTAGAAGAAGTATATCTCAGACTTAAAAGAACTTTGAACCAGCTTACAACAGTTAATGATAATAATAAGCTGCTTCTCAAGGAATCAATGGATATGATACAGTTTGAGCTTGATCTTGCCAGGAATTCAGTTATGGATCCACAGACTTCCAATTATGGAAGAACAGCTTATGAGGAACAGGGGATTACTGGAGCGACAGGATTTGATGCAAAACAATAAATATAATCCGGACTAATAATCAGAAGAAACGGATTGACTCTGATTATTACACAATATAGATTAAGTAATATTATTCGGAATTAAGGGTCACATTTTCAAAGGAATGAATTGGGATTTTTCTTTGAGAATGTGATTTTTTTCTGGGTTTAGGATATGGAGGAATTATGGCTAACGGAATGGCATCGCTTATGGTAGGAGCGTCAGGACTTAAAACATCACAGACAGCACTTAATACAACGGCACACAATCTGTCAAATGTTAATACAACAGGATACACAAGACAGCAGATTACATTTGCAGACAGTACGTATGTTAATGTGTTCGGAACAGGAAACAGCACAGGCAAGTGTGGACTTGGTGTTGATGTTGATGCTATAAGCAGAATAAGAAATGATTTTATAGATAAGTCATACAGAACAGAGAATGCAAGACTTGGATATTATGAAAGCCAGTATAAGGCAGTAGAAGAAGTAGAAGATTTATTTGGAGAAATGCAGGGCGTTACATACCAGACACAGATAACGAATCTGTATAACGCAATTAATGAACTTACTAAGAATCCAACAAGTACAATTGCAAGATCTTCACTTATCCAGAATGCAACAGCATTTATAGACAGGTCTGAAGCAATATATGCTGGGCTTAAGGATTATCAGGTAACTCTTAACACAGATATTAATAATATGGTAAATAAGATTAACAATCTTGGACAAAAGATATATGACCTTAATAAAGAGATAGCCAAGGTTGAATCTGGAAGTGGTGAACGTGCTAATGATTTAAGAGATACAAGAGATAATGCGTTAGATGAATTAAGTGGTTATATTGATTTTGATTATTATGAGAATGAACATGGTGAGGTGATTGTAACTGCTGAGAATGTACCATTTGTTACATCGGCACAGGTTACTGAGATGGGAACAAGACAGGTTGATAATAGTGCACTGTTAATCCCAATCTGGCCAGGTTATGACAGGGATGTATTTAATCTTTCTAATATTAATAATATGAAGGATACAGACAAGGGAGAACTCAAAGGTCTTTTAGTAGCAAGAGGTTCTATAGAAGTTAATTATACAGATGTACCTGTTATGCCGGAGAAGGAAGATTACGATCTTACAACAGCAGACGGACTTCAGGCTTATAATGATGCAATGGATGCATATAACGAGAAGCAGGAATATTACAACAAATATATTGAACCATCAGCAATACTTAGTGCGATAGCTGGATTTGATAAGCTTGTTAATGGAATAGTTACTTCCCTTAATGATATTCTTTGTCCAGAAAAGACAATAGAAACAACAACAGAGCTTACAGATAATGACGGTAATGTATTACAGGCTGATGAGTACATATATAATGCTTCGGTTAATGCAACACTTTATGACAGATATGGTAAGGAAGTTAAAGGTGTTGCCAATGGTGATGGAACTTACAGTTATTCATCAGGTGAGAAGCTTTATGTTGACCAGGCAGGAACAACAGCTGAGAATATTGATAATATGAAGTATTCTGTACTTGACACAGACAAGGCTGGTTTCGGTATGGATAAGGATATGACTATGGGTGTTGAATTGTTCAAGAGAGAGGGAACAGAAAGATACATCCAGATAACAGCGGCAGACGGAACTAAGACTTATGTCCGTAATAATCTTAACACAGCAGATTATGAAACAGATTATACACTTGGTAAGCTTTTAGTTAATCCAGAAGCTTCACAGCATGTTGACAGAATTCCATTATCAACAATACAGGGCAAGGAAGATTTTTCTAAAGCTAATGAACTTATTGATGCATTCAGCAAAAAGTTCGCATCGCTTAATCCTGATTCATATGCCAAGGCAGACTTTAATTCATTCTATAATGATTATATAGGTGAGTTTGCTACAGTTGGTAAGGTACTTTCAAGATTTGTTAATAACCAGACATCAATGGTTGATGGTTATGATAACCAGAGATTACAGACATCAGGTGTATCTTCAGATGAAGAACTTGAGAAGATGATAAAATATCAGCACGCATATAATGCGGCATCAAGATATATTAATGTTGTAAGTGAGATGATAGAACATCTTGTTACATCACTTGGTTCTTGATTATATTAATTACAGATTATATTGAATTATAATTGATGTTTAATACAACAATGTAAATAATGCACTGGTATAAAGGTGCAGAATGGAGAGTTAATATGGCATCTACATTTTTTGGATTATCAATCTCATACAAAGGACTTCAGGCGGCACAGACATCTATTACAACAACAGCACACAACCTTTCTAATATTAATACTGATGGATATACTAAGCAGAGCGTGCTTTTACAGGCATCAGATGCTTTAAGAACATATTCAACATACGGAACAATTGGTTCAGGTGTTAATGTTGTAGAGATTAAACAGACAAGAGATTCTTATTATGATGAGAAATATCGTAACAACTGTGCTAACTATGGACAGTACGAAGCTAAGAATAATTATATGACACAGGTTGAGGATTATCTTAATGAATTTCTTCTTTCAGGTTTCTCAAAGGAATACGGCAATTTCTTTGATGCAGTTAACCAGCTTACAATTACACCAGCTGACACTTCTGCAAAGAACCAGCTTATTAATAATGCCAAGAGTATGACAGATTACTTTAATACATTAGCTAATAACTTAAGAAATGTACAGGCAGATGCCAATAACGAAGTAAAGGATACTGTTGAGCATATTAATACACTTGCACAGAACATAACAGCACTTAATAAGCAGATTAACCAGATTGAGGCGTGCTATGGTGATGCTAATGATCTTCGTGACCAGAGAAATGCATTAGTTGATGAGCTTTCAAAGGCAGTTAATATAACAGTAAGCGAGACAGAAATCCAGAATGGTCTTACATCATTCCAGATAACAATTAATGGACAGTCACTTGTTAATGATTACAGTTACAGGACATTAGAGGTTGTGGCAAGAGGTGAAGTAAGAAATACAAGCGATGCAGATGGACTTTATGATATAAAGTGGAATGACGGATCTGATTTTAATATATACAGTGACTCACTTGGAGGACAGTTAAAAGCACTTATAGATATAAGAGATGGCTGTAATGGAGAGATTGAGTCTTATGCTAAGAATGATGATGGAACATACAAGACAGATATTGATGGTAATATCGTAACAGAGACTAATGCACAGGCAGGCGAGAATATTAATTATAAGGGTGTTCCATATTATCAGGTACAGCTTAATACGTTTATACAGACATTTGCACAGGCAGTTAACAGCATATTTGAAAGTGGCTATGTATCAGATGCGGATACAACTGATGCTAAGAATAAAGGTATACCACTTTTTGTTGTTCAGGATGGTTCTGGAGTTCTTACAGCAACAACAGTATCTGTTAATTCGGCTCTTTTAGAGGATGCTGATAAGCTTGCGACAAAGTCAAATGTAGGGGACGGCGAATCACAGTGCGATCTGATTGAACAGATTAATGCACTTCAGAAGAAAAAGATATTTGATGGTGGTACAGGTGCTTACTTCCTTGAAAGTATTGTCAGTGATGTATCAATTGATTCAAGTAAGGCTAAGACATTTCTTTCTAACTATAATAATATGAAGACAACAATTCAGAACCAGAGATTATCGGTTATGGGTGTTGATACTGATGAAGAAGCTATGGATCTTATGAAGTTCCAGCAGGCTTACAATCTTAACTCTAAGATGATGTCGGTTATGAACGAGATATACGACAAGCTTATTAACCAGACGGGCTTATAATTAGTTCACATAGCATATCTGTAAATGAATGGAGGAATAGTATGAGAATAACTAATCAGATGATGATAAACAGCTCTATAGCTAATATACAGACTAATAAAAGTCAGATTAATACAATGGATACACAGTTATCTACACAGAAGAAGATTAACAAGCCTTCTGATGACCCAATTATTGCAATCAGAGCATTAAGACTTCGTTCAAGTCTTGATCAGGTTACACAGTATATTAATAAGAATATACCAGATGCTTCATCATGGCTTTCGGTAACACACGATGCTCTTGACCAGAGTTACAATATAGTATCACAGCTTTACAGCTATTGTAATCAGGGTGCAACAGATTCTTATTCTCCTTCGGAACGTAATACAATTGTTGAGACACTTAATAAGCTAAAGGATTCATTCTATACACAGGGAGATGTAGATTATGCTGGAAGATATGTATTCACAGGTTATGCAACAGACAAGCCTCTGACATATCAGTCAGATGCAGATGCTAAGGATGTGGACTATACAATAACACAGAACTTTACAAGAGATGCACTTAGCAGTAAGACTGTATATACTAATGCCTATTCTAATGATGATATTATGAATCTGTCAGTTAAAAAAGATGCTAATGGCAAGATTATTACACCAAATGTGCAGACAGTACACAGATTACAGCTTGCTTATTCAGAGGTTGATGCTAATGGAACATTTAAGATTACAGACAGTCAGGGCAATACGGCTTCAATAACTAAGAACACAGACGGAACAATATCAGTAACAGATGCAGATGGTAATGCAGTTACAGGTGTTACAACTAATACAGATGCCAATGGTAATATAACAGGCGTTACAGGTAACTTCTTTAGTGATGGAAGTGGCAATGCAGTTACAGTATCATTTACATCAGATACTAATTATATACCAGGTGATGATGAGATAGTTATTAATTCACAGGTTGGTGAAGTTCTTCTTGGAGAAAATGTATATAAGGACGTATATACAAGCAATTCATTCTCAGTGCAGTATGATAAATCTAATTTTAAAAAGGGTGATGTTAATCCAACAATGTATTTTGACTGTGTTGATAATGTTACAGGCGTTACTTATGTTAAGAAGGATGAAGATATAGAGTATAATATTAATTTTACACAGAAGTTAAAGGTTAATACTCAGGCAGATGAAGCGTTTAATATATATTTTGGAAGAAATATAGATGACCTCACATCAGCAGTACAGAATGTTCTTGATATAGAGAGCCAGATGTCAAAGGTTGAAAGTATGATGAAAGAGGAAAGATATTCATCAGATGCAGACCAGAAGAGTTTAAGTGATATTCTTGAAGGACTTACTAAGCAGCAGGAATTAGCAAAAAGCCAGATGACTAAAGCTTTTGAGAGTGGTATCGGGCAGATGCAGGGATATCAGGAACAGATTTCTAATGCCAAGGCTGATGTGGGTAACAGAATTACAAGACTTGACCTTACTAAGTCAAGACTCACAGAACAGAAGACTAATTTTACAAGTCTTAAGTCTGAGAATGAAGATATTGACCTTGAGGAGGTTGTTATATCTTATACTTCTGCCCAGCTTGTATATAATGCGGCACTGTCAGCAGCAAGCAAGGTAGTACAGCAGACATTACTTGATTTTATTGGATAGAAAATGATAATCAAAGCGTTTTAATGGAGGGTATTAAGGTGAAGGTAGATACTAGATGGTTTGGAACGATTGATATTGATGATGAGAAGATTATAACATTTGACCTTGGGGTTATTGGCTTTGAGGACTGTAAAAAGTTTACACTTATATACGATGTGGATAAGGGAGACGAGGCATCAATAATGTGGTTACAGTCATTAGATGAGCCAGAACTTGCTCTTCCAATGTTAAAGCCGGAGCTTATTAAAGAAGACTATGATCCGATAGTTGAAGATGAGATGTTAAAGGCTCTTGGAAGTGATATTAAAGAAGCTGATCTTATAGTGTTTTGTGTACTTACTGTTCCGGCAGATATTACTAAGATGACAATTAATTTCAAAGCTCCAATCATTGTCAATGCTGATACATTAAAGGGTGTACAGCTTATAGCCGACAACAATGATTATGAAGTCAGATATCCTATTTATTCAATTCTTGAAGAAAGGAAAGGTGAGTAGAATGCTGGCATTATCAAGGAAAAAAGATGAAGCTATAATAATTAACGATGACGTAGAAGTCACAGTTATCGAGATTAAAGGAGATCAGGTTAAGCTTGGAATAACAGCACCTAAGTCTGTTCCAATCTACAGAAAAGAAGTATATGTACAGATAAAGGATGCTAATAAGGAAGCTACACAACAGGCAATTGATGTTAAGGCACTTAACCAACTCTTTAAGAAATGATAGTTACATTTGTTATAACAATTGTAATGATTTATAATGAATATAATTAATATATAATATTATATTATGGCATTAGAATGCCGATATAGGGTTTAGAAACTGAGTAAAGTGCAATAAATACGGGAAAAGGATTTCTTTACTGCACTAGGATATATATTGCAGAATTGTAATATTGGTTAATATCGGTTTGAGAACATTTTTTATAACCACACGGAGGTGAAGGATAATGGGAATTGATAAAATGAGCATAGCTGCCAATTACCATAATCAGGCAGTTCAGGCAACACAGATTAATAAGGTTAATGTTCAGACTTCTTCTGATACAGCAGCAAAGGAGATGACAGCAGATAGTAAAGTCAGTACAGCATCGACAGTGCAGATAACCAATACACAGAAGAGCGGTACTGACAATGGCGAATCTAATCTTGCACAGCAGAATGAGAAGAAAGAAGCAAGTATCAAGGAACTCAAAGATATACAGAAAGTAATTAATAGAAATACAATAGCAGAATTTGGTTATAATGAGCCAACTAACCGTATTACTATTAAGATTAAAGATAAGGACACTGATGAAGTCATCAAGGAGATACCATCAGAGAAGGCTCTTGAAATGCTTGCAAAAGCCTGGGAGCTTGCTGGTATCCTTGTTGATGAGAAGAGATAGGAGGTAATATTATGCCAATAAGATTATCAGGTATGGTTTCAGGTATGGATACAGAGTCGCTTGTAACAGCACTTGTATCAGGATATCAGTTAAAGAAAGACAATCTTGTAAAGGCTCAGACTAAGCTTTCCTGGAAACAGGAAAAGTGGAAGACTATGAATACAAGCATATATAGCTTTTATAGTGGAAAGCTTTCAGCAGCGAGATTTAGTAAGGCATACAGCCTTAAGAAGTCAACTGTATCTAATTCAAGTGTAGCTACAGTTACAGCAAGTTCAAGTGCGGTAGCTGGAGACCAGACATTAAAGGTTAAAGAACTTGCATCATCGGGTTATCTTACAGGTGGTGAAGTTACTAATAAATCAGACAGCACATCAAAGATAACAGGTTCAAGCAAGTTATCAGCTATAACAAATAAGACGTCTGGACAGGGAAGTGTTACACTTTCTGTTGATGGTAAGTCAACTAATATAGAACTTACAGATGATATGACAGTTAATCAGTTCTTAGTAAAGCTTAAGGATGCTGGTGTACAGGCAAGCTTTGATGAGGCGAACCAGAGATTCTTTATAAGTTCCAAGACTTCTGGTAAAGATGGCGATTTCTCATTAGTAGCTAATGATACAGCTGGCAGAGACTCTTTGTATGAATTGGGACTTTATACAGATGATAAGACATCTACAGCAGAGTATACAAAATGGGCTGGCTATTATAATGCTGCGGATGGTACATATACATCAGCACTTGATGATATTATTAATAGTGCTTATGAGAGTAATAAGATAAGCTTTGATACAGTAGCACAGGAAAAGCTTGCAGCATATAGTAAAGCTTCTGCTACAGTTGATAGCTTTAATACTAAATATATGTCAGATACAGGTGTCAAAGCTGAAGATAATGCTAAAGCACAGCTTACATCAAAACAGGCACAGCTTGATGCACTTATTTTAAAAGGCAAAGGCGGAGATAATGATAGTGATTTTGATGAAAGTAAACTTACAGACGAAGAAAAAGAACAATATAAAACTCTTACAAGTTCTGTAGAAACACTTAAATCAGACATAGCTAACTACGATACAGCTAAGAAATCAATGGAAGACCTTAAAGATTATGTTAATATTGAGGTGAAAGATGGCAAGACAACTGTATCAGCTCTGAAAGAGACAGATTCAGCTGCTGGAGTTGCCAATATAGTTGCTGATACTGCTGACAGGAATACTAAGATTAAGGCAGACCTTACAACACAGTATCAGAACAAAGCAAAGAGTAGCTATGATATGATTAACGCAACACATGAGTTTTCTAAGGGCGCATCAAGAAAAGTAGGACAGGATTCAGAAATTGAACTTAATGGTGCTACATTTACAAGTAATAGCAATAACTATTCGATTAATGGCATTACAATACAGGTAACCGCTAAGACTAAGGATGATGAGCAGGTTACAATAACAACAGATACCGATGTAGATGCAATCTATAAGTCTATTAAGGATATGTTTACAGAATATAATAAGCTCATCAAGTCAATGGACGAAGCTTACAATGCAGATAGCTCTAAGGGTTATGAACCACTTACAGATGACGAGAAGTCAGCGATGACAGATGATGAGGTTGAAAAGTGGGAGACTAAGATTAAGGATTCGCTTCTTAGAAAAGATGATACATTAAGTAGTATTATTAATACGATGAAGAATGATATGGCATCATCAATAACTATTAATGGCAAGTCATATGCCTTATCAAGCTTTGGTATTGCAACACAGGGATATTTTGCATCTGGTGAGAATGAAAAGGGTGTATATCATATAGATGGAGATTCAGATGATTCTGTAACATCTGGTAATGATGATAAGTTAAGAGCTGCAATAGCAGGTGACCCTGAGACAGTAGTTTCATTCTTTTCACAGTTATTTTCAAAGGTATATACTGACTTAGGTAATAAGATGGCAACATCTTCTGTAAGTAGTGCGTATACAGTATATAATGATAAGCAGATGAATAAGCAGTATTCAGAATATACAACGAAGATAAGTGATGCTGAGAGCAAGATAACTACATGGGAAGACTATTATTATAGTAAGTTCTCAGCTATGGAATCTGCTTTATCTAAGCTTAATTCACAGACATCATCAATGTCTGGCTTATTTGGAAATTGATAATTGGGTATTGATTTAATTCTATATTAAGGATAATATGGTAATAGGAATATAAGGTGTTTATGACATCAGGAGAGAGGACAAGTTATGATATATAATCAGAATATGGCACAGCAGTATAACCGCAATAAGATATTAACAGCGACACCGGCTGAGCTTACGTTATTATTATATGAAGGTGCAATTAAGTTTTGTAATATTGCTCAGGTTGCAATAGAAAAGAATGATACAGAAAAGGCACATACTAATATAGTAAAGGCAGAGATGATTATAGAAGAGCTTCAGTCAACACTTAATCGTAAATACCCGGTAGCAGAGGATTTTGATAATGTGTACAAGTATATCTACAGCCTTTTAGTTGATGCTAATATGAAGAAAGATACACAAGTTCTTGATCAGGCATTAGTTGAATTAAGAGGAATGAGAGATACTTGGAAAGAAGTTATGGCAAAAGCCGGTAATTAATAATATAAAGGTATAGTCAAATAGTGATTTAACTATACCTTTATGATATCAAGATGGTGGTAATAGTATATGATTACAGAGAATTATCTTCAGATAATGATAGACAGTCTTCTTAAGAAGATAGAGATACTTAAGAAAGTATCTGAGCTGAATGAGCAACAGAGTGCTTTACTTGATGATGAAGAATTTGATGGAGATAAGCTTCAGAGTAATATGGAGAGTAAAGCTGCATATATAGATGAGCTTAATTCACTAGATGAGGGCTTTCAAGCTGTATTTGACAGAGTAAAAGAAGATGTAGAAGAGTATAAGGCTGATTATAAGGAATTAGTAATTAGATTACAGGAGCTTATAAGAGAAGCTACATCCTTAAGTGCGACTATACAGGCACAGGAATCAAGGAATAAAGTAAGAGTTGATATGAAGTTCAGACAGTTAAAGTCAGAAGCTAAGACAGCTAAGCGCAGTGTTAGTATGGCTAACAGATATTACCAGAATATGAGTAAGATAAGTTCTGAGCCACAGTTTATGGATCAGAAGAAATGATTGTATATAAGAATGTATATATTATTGCCGGATAATATAAGTGTTGTGACAGCACACGATAATAAGCTGTAATATTTTTGACACTTATATAAAAATATATTAAAATAAGTTTATATTAGGGCTAAAGTTAATAAACAATAGTCCGATATAATATATAACAGGAGCAATCCTGAACAATTTAATTATGGGTGGCAGGGACGCCACCAAGAATTCAAGGAGGAAACTATTATGGTAGTACAACACAATCTTACAGCAATGAACGCTAACAGACAGTTAAGCGGAGTTCAGAGTGCACAGCAGAAGTCAACAGAGAAGTTATCATCTGGTTACAGAATTAACAGAGCTGGTGATGATGCTGCAGGTCTTTCAATTTCAGAGAAGATGAGAAGCCAGATTAGAGGTCTTAACAAGGCTGCTTCTAATGCTCAGGATGGTATCTCATTAGTACAGGTAGCTGAAGGTGCTCTTAATGAGACACATTCAATTCTTCAGAGAATGAACGAATTAGCAACACAGGCAGCTAACGATACTAATACATCAACTGATAGAAATGCTCTTCAGCAGGAGATGGATCAGTTAACATCTGAAATCGATAGAATTCGTTCAACAACACAGTTCAACTCAATGAACTTACTTGATGGTTCATTCACAGGAAAGAACTTACAGGTTGGTGCATTATCAGGACAGAGTATTTCAATTTCTATTGGAAATATGAATTCTTCTACACTTAAGATTAGCGGTCTTAAAGTAAGCTCATTCTCAGCAGCAGGAAAGGCTATGACAGCTATCCAGAGCGCTATTAATAAGGTTTCAACAGAGAGATCTAAGCTCGGTGCTCTTCAGAACAGACTTGAGCATACTATCAACAACCTTAATACAACAAGTGAGAATACATCAGCAGCTGAATCTCGTATCCGTGACGTAGATATGGCTACAGAGATGGTTGAATACAGCAAGAACAACATTCTTGCTCAGGCTGGACAGTCTATGCTTGCACAGGCTAATCAGGCTAACCAGGGTGTTCTTTCACTCTTAGGCTAATTAGGTAGTTGAAGTTATAATACTATCATAAAGGCTGTGACTTTAACAAGTATTTGTTATTGTCACAGCTTTTTTTAAAATTTTTTAAATAAGGGGTTAAGTCTATATCAAAATATCCGATATATATTGCAGTTAAGTTTTGGAAGACTTATATACAGTTTATTAATTACAATATATATTTAAGGATAAGTAAGACATTCAGGGAGGAATTATAATCATGGTAGTACAGCACAATCTTACAGCGATGAACGCTAACAGGAATTTATCAACAGTAACAGGTGCGCAGCAGAAGTCAACAGAGAAGTTATCATCTGGCTATAGAATTAACAGAGCGGCAGATGATGCAGCAGGACTTTCTATATCAGAGAAGTTAAGAAGTCAGATAAGAGGTCTTGATAAGGCGGCTTCTAATTCACAGGACGGTATTTCATTAGTGCAGGTAGCTGAAGGTGCCCTTAATGAGACACATTCAATCTTGCAGAGAATGAATGAGTTAGCAACACAGGCAGCTAATGATACTAATACATCAACAGATAGAGAATCTATCCAGCAGGAGATGGATCAGCTCACATCAGAGATTGATAGAATACGTTCTACAACACAGTTCAATTCAATGAATTTGCTGGATGGTACATTTACAGGAATGAGATTGCAGGTAGGTGCATTATCAGGACAGAGTATTTCAATTTCTATTGGTAATATGAATGCGGCTACTCTTAAGGTTAGTGGACTTAGAGTAAGTTCATTTTCAGCAGCAGGAAAGGCTATGGCAGCAATTCAAGAAGCTATTAATTCGGTATCTAAGCAGAGATCAGCACTTGGTGCTATTCAGAACAGACTTGAGCATACTATTAATAACCTTCAGACAACAAGTGAGAATACATCAGCAGCAGAATCTCGTATCCGTGATGTAGATATGGCTACAGAGATGGTTGAATACAGCAAGAATAACATTCTTGCTCAGGCTGGACAGTCTATGCTTGCACAGGCTAATCAGGCTACGCAGGGAGTTCTCTCACTTCTTCAGTAATTTATAATTATAATAAAGATATATGTTATAGAGGATTGTCATATTATATGGCAATCCTCATTGATTATATGGAGAAATTAATGGCAAAAGTATCAATAGTTGTACTGGTATGTAATGCTGAAAGCATATAGAAATTTGTGCGGCTTGCGATATTGTAATGAACTGTCAGATGAGAAGTTCTTAGCAATAGGATATAATTGGTGTAAGAATTGAGGAAAAATGAAAGTATTATATTGTAGCTGGTATGAGAATTCGAGGGAAGATCTGGAATGTGCCCTTAATAAAGCCGCTGATGAGGTTATAGTTATTGAGCATAAAGTTAAAGAGTATTTAGGGTTGAATGAGAATATAAGACAAGAAATAATAAGTATTGTAGATAAAGGTATTGATATAATAATCTCCTTTGACTTTATTCCAATGTTATCCGAAATATGTAATCGTTATAATATTCAATATGTATCGTGGATATATGACTGGCCTAACTATACGTTATTTTGTAAAGAAGTATATAATAAATGCAATAGGATTTTTCTGTTTGAGAGAAATGGTATAGAATTATTGTCCAGATATAATATTGGAAATATACAATATTCCAGTCTTGCTGTGGATACAGACAGACTTGACAAGCAATTAGGGAAGGATGTTATCAATACTAAATATGATTATGATGTAAGCTTTGTTGGTAATATGAATACTAACCTGAATAATATATTGATGTCAGATGAAATTCCGTCATATTATGAGGGATATATTAATGGTCTGGCGCAGGTACAGCAAAAAATATATGGATATAATGTTGTTAATGAAATTGTGGATAAGGAATGGGTTCGCGGATATTTAAGAGCTTCATGTGCCGATATGGATAATATTGTTATTCCGCATGAATGTGTGTTAGCGGCTCAGATTAATAAATACATAACAGGTCTTGAAAGAACTAATCTGTTAAATGCAATTGCTGATAAATATAATTTAGATGTATTTACTGGCAACGAAGAATTAAACATAGAAAAAGCAGCTATGCACAAAAGCATAGATTATTATAGCAGAATGCCAGAAGTATTTAGAAAATCAAAGATTAATCTGAATATAACATTACGTTCAATTATATCAGGTATTTCATTAAGAGTATATGATATATTAGGTGCAGGCGGCTTCTGCCTTACTAATTATCAGGAGGATATAGCTAAGCTTTTTAAAGATGGTGAAGAATTAGTTATGTTTACTGATGAGAATGATATGCTTAATAAGCTGGAGTATTATCTTTTGCATGAAGAAGAAAGAATGGCAATTGCTTTAAATGGACATAAAGCAGTTAAAAAATTTAGTTATGATAATGTGCTGGAATATATATTGAAGTATATAGCTTTAACATAGTATTGAAGGAGTGATTGGGTGAATATATCAGTATGTATAATTACAAAGAATGAAGCATTAAAATTAAAAAAATGTCTGGCTTCTTTAAAGCGTTATGATGTTGAAATTGTAGTCGTAGATACTGGTTCAACAGATGAAACCTTACAGGTTATTGAGGAATATGCAGATATAAAAGGTAATTATAAATGGAATGACAATTTTGCTGAGGCGAGAAATTACTCCATAACGCTTGCGAATAATGAATGGATTCTGGTATTAGACAGCGATGAATGGATTGAAAGTGCAGATATGAATTTAATAAATTCAATACTATTACAATCTGATGGTAATATTGTTGGACGTATTGAGCGTATTAATGACATAAATTTGAGTGATGAGAATGTCAAAGGAACAGAAAGAATAAGCCGCTTGTTTAATAAAAAATATTGTCATTATGAAGGAAGAATTCACGAACAGGTTGTAAGCATTAATGGAGATGAGATTGAAACCATAGATGTTCCGATAACAGCAGGACATTCAGGATATGCAGGAAGCGCTGACGATAAGAAGAGAAAATCGGAACGTAATATAAAGCTGCTTATGATGGATTTAATGGAAAATGGTGCTTCTCCCTATACATATTATCAGCTTGGTAAAAGCTATTATATGCAGAAGGATTATGAGAAGGCATCAGAATATTTTGAGAAAGGTCTGGAATATGATTTGAATCCGAAGCTTGAATATGTTCAGGATATGGTTGAGACATATGGGTATTCGTTACTTAATCAAAAGCGGATACCAGAAATGATGTTTCTTGAAAATGTATATAATGAATTTGCAGTAAGCGCAGATTATGTGTTTCTTATGGGACTGGCATATATGAACAATGGTCTGTTTGATAAAGCAATAGATGAATTTAATAAGGCAAAATTGTATAAGCTGTGTAAGATTGAAGGCTGTAATAGTTATAAGGCTGATTATAATATTGGTGTGATATATGAGTGCCTTGGTGATAAAGAAAAAGCGCTGGAAAGCTATAAAAAATGTGGCAGATATGATCTGGCGTTGAAAGGAATAAAAAGGCTTGGCTGTAATTAATCAGCCAAGCCTTGAAATTATACTATCAATATTATTTATAAGGTTAATGTCTTTGCTGCTCATTTTATTCTGTATATATTTATTGTCCGTTATTGGAAGTTTTATGTAGTTATTCAGATAATAATTTATTGTATTAAGTCGCTGCTTCTGTATAGAAGTGGGAGCAGCCTGTCCTAGGTTAAGACAAGTGTTAAGTGTCAAAGCACATAAATTATATATAGAATATTCTACAGCATATTGGATTTTGGAATAATCAGGTAAAGATGATAATTTATTATAGATAGCTTCTATTGCGGCAGAAGCATTGTTATAATAACTATCGGCATTGACACATTTGGAAATTGATGTTGGATAATTTTTATAACAATAAAGTATTTCTTTAACATTTCCAATGCTGTCAGCGGTGGCAAATAAGTATATTAATGTTTCAAAATCCTCAAGTATACAATGCTCTCTGAATTCAAGACCAACCCTGTCAATAAAAGATTTCTTTATAAGCTTAGACCAGAAATATCCCCCGCTAGCAATTAATTCGCTTCGCTTATAACCATTAAGAATTCCAGTTAATTCATCAGAAGCGTGAACAATAGCAGTGTCAGTTGCTTCATTATAATAGCCGCAATCTACAATGTCATAATTACCAGATATGGCTTTAGTATACATTTTCTCAAACATATCAGGAGTTGCAATATCATCACTATCCATAAAGCCGATATAATCTCCAGAAGCATATGATAAACCGATATTTCTTGCACCTCCAGCTCCGTGGTTCTCATCAAGATTTATTAGAAGAACCTTGTCAGAAAATTGTGATTCGCAATCAGAAAGTATATTAAATGAGCCGTCAGTGGAGCAGTCATTAACAAGAATCAGTTCCATATCGGAAAGGGTCTGGTTGACAAGACTGCTTAAGCTGTCAACAAGAGTTGGTTCAGAATTGTAAACGGGCATAATAACCGATACTTTTGGCATATTAATCTTTATCCTCCTTGATATATGTGATAATATTATTATAACATAGATTGGCGTATAAAAGGAGTGTATGTATGAGTATAGTCAGGATTTATTGTATGGCACATAAAAAATATGAGAAATTAAATAATGATATATACATTCCACTTCAGGTAGGAGCTGCACTTCATAATTCCTTGGGATATCATAGTGATAATACAGGTGATAATATTTCGGAAAGAAATCCTTATTACAGTGAGCTTACAGGGTTGTATTGGTTATATAAGAATGATTCGGATTGTGATATAACAGGGCTATGTCACTATAGAAGATATTTCATTAATGAGCGTAATGAGGTGCTTTTAAAAGAAGATATAGAACGTATATTAAATGAGTATGATATTATTGTGTCAGAGCCTTTAGAGCTTGAGAGTCAATCATTATATGAAAGTTATGCTGTTAAGCACAATAAAAAAGATATGGATTTAACAAGAGAGGCAGTTTCAAAGCTGTATCCAGATTATCTTGATACATTTGATGAGGTAATGAATGGCAGTAAAATGTATTTTGCCAATATGTTGATTGCTTCAAAAGAGAAAGTTAATGCTTATTCTAAGTGGCTTTTTGATATATTATTTGATGTTGAGAAGCAGCTTGATATGACAGGATACGACGAATATAATCAAAGAGTATATGGCTTTATAGCAGAGCGGCTTTTAAGAGTATGGATTGTCTATAATAATTATAAACCATATGAATGTATTGTTGGTCTTACGGAAAGTAAGGCAGAAACTAAAAATGCAATTGAACACGCAGCAAAATTATTAAAAAATGGTAATTATAATCAGGTGTTGCAATATCTGGATGAAGTTAAAGAAAAAAGACCAGATGCGTTCTATCTGGATTCAGATATAGATAGAAGTCTTGGATATATCTATACATTTGCTAAGATAATGCAGACAGAGGAACAGGCGGGGATTAATAATCTTTGTGGATTGTCGCTTGATTATAAGGGACTGATTAATGTTGGTAATGAACTTGCTGATATAATTGCAGGTGCGCCGGAGAAGCTTTATGGTTATATTCAGACAAAGAATTTGTCAATATATTATATGCTTGTTATGCTGCCTAAATTGTATGAGAATAAAGAAGACTTAATTAATATTTATAACTATCTTGCTAATGAATATCTTAATCGTAATGATTTGAATACGGCAAAGATATATGTTAATCAGGCACTGGACCTTGAATAAGATTATTGGCAGCAGGTTACAGGTGGTAATATGGAAAGATATGTATGACGAATAAAGATATATATGATAAATAAAGGTATATATGTTAAAGATAAATAGAAGATAATTGTGATTGCATATAGTAGAAAAGAGGGAATATGAAAAAGATAAGTGTTATTATTCCGTGTTATAATTCTGTTAAGTGGCTGCCTAAGTGCTTTATGTCGCTTGTTGAGCAGAGTATAGGTATAGATAACCTTGAGTTGATATTTGTTAATGATGCCTCCACGGACGATGGACAGACGTGGGATATGCTTAAAGAGATGGAAAAAGCATATCCAGAGTCGATTATTATAATAGACCTTCCATATAACAGAAGACAGGGTGGGGCAAGGAATGAAGGACTTAAGTATGCTTCGGGTGAGTATATTGCATTTGTGGATTCCGATGACTGGATTGAAGAAGTCTTATACGAAAAAGCATATTTGAAAGCAAAAGAGAAAGATGCGGATATAGTACAGTTTAATTATAACTATTATTTTGATAATGTAGGAATAGTCTGTAATAAGAATGAGATGAAAGATGAATATATTGAAATAAAGTGTGCAGATGATAGAAAAAATATGCTGATTATGGAGAAATTCACATATGGCTGTTGGAATAAGCTGTATAAAAGGTCGATGGTTATTAATGCCAACACAGCATTTGCAGAAAATGTTATATATGAAGAACCATTATTTGTCTATCCATTACTATTTTATGCTAATAAATTAGTGAAAATGTCCGATAAATTATATATATATAGACAGAACAACTACGGAACCATGCGTAATGATATGAAAGCGGTGGAAACATTATTTCAACATACACAGGTTCAGTTAATGGTCTGGGAGTTTATGAAGAATACTTCATATTTTAAAGAGTATTATGAGGAGATTAAGTTATATTTTCTTCATACATATTTATATGAAATTCTTGATTTTGCAAAGCAAAGAGAGATAACAATAGATTATGAACAGTATGTTCCACTTACAAGCAGGGCATTGAGTGAGGTGAAAGATATAACAGAATCACCTTATAGTTCGATTCTTGTAAAGCAGATGCCATTATATAAGGCAATCGCAGAAGGACTTACAAGACAGCAGTATATTGGATATATTGATAAGATTTAAGAGGTAGCAAGGATGCTGGAATTGGATGATAATTATTTCAAGGAAGAAGAAAGATGTGGGTTTAAGATTCCATCAATGATGAAGCGCGCATGGGCGGTTGAGATGGAGCTTACCTGTGAATTATTAAATATATGCAGTCAGTATGGACTTAGAATATATGCATCCTGGGGAACGCTTTTAGGGGCGGTAAGGCATAAAGGTTTCATTCCCTGGGACGATGATATGGATTTTGATATGCCAAGAGAAGACTATATGAAGTTGATGGACATATTGAAACATAAGGATATTTATACTGACTTCTATGTAAGCAGTCTATATACAGAGGGAACACATTGTCAGCCTAGTGCTACAATTATGAATTATTATAAAATTCCACTCCCTTCTGAAATTCAAAATAAATTCTATAATTTTCCGTATGTTGCAGGTATTGATATTAATCCTATGGATTATGTTCCAAGAGATAAAGAATTTGCTGAAACACAGTTACTTATTTATGGAATTATATATGATGTTGCACAAAGGTATGAAGAGTTAAATAAGAATGGTGAATTGGAATCAAGGTTAATTAAGATAGAGGATATATGTAAAACTAAATTTATAAGAGATAATACATTAAAACAGCAATTATGGAAAATGTCCGATAATATTGCAATGCTATCAAATAGAGATGAGTCGGATTACTTATGCGAAATGGGACGAAGAATTCGTGGGCAAATGAATTATATTATGCCTGTTGAATGGTTTGATGAAACGGAATGGGTTTGGTTTGAGTATTTCAAAATTCCCGTGCCTAAAGGGTATGATGGAATATTGAAACTTAATTATGGTGAAGAATATATGAAGCCAAGAAGAACGGGAGCAGCGCATAGTTATCCGTTTTATAAGAAACAGCAGGAATATCTGGAGCAGAATAAATATAAGCTGTAAATTGTTATGGGAATACATTTAGTTAAGATGAATGGATAATCATGGAGGATTATTAATGAAGAAGGTTATTACATATGGAACATATGATTTGTTTCATGAAGGACATTATAAGTTACTTGAAAGAGCTAAGGCATTAGGAGATTATCTTATAGTAGGTGTTACAACAGAACATTTTGATGAGTGGCGTGGAAAGATAAATGTAGTTGACCCTATTATGAAAAGAATAGAAAACGTCAAAAAAACAGGCTTTGCGGATATGATTATAGTTGAAGACCATGAAGGACAGAAGATAGAGGATATTCAGAAATATGGAGTGGATATATTTACGGTTGGTTCTGACTGGGTAGGAACATTTGATTATTTAAAGGCATTCTGTAAAGTTGTTTATTTGGATAGAACCCCCAATATATCTTCAACTATGCTTAGAGGAAGTAATTATAAAATTACTAAAATGGGTATAGTTGGAACAGGCCGTATTGCAGAAAGGTTTGTTGCCGAGGCAAGGTATGCAAGTGGTCTTATTGTTACAAGTGCTTTTAATCCGGATATAGAGAGTGTTAATAAATTCAAAAAAAAGTGTTCTGAATACGACATTGCAATAGAAACAGAACAATATGATAGATTTCTGGAAAATGTGGATGCTGTATACATAGCATCTACACACGAGACACATTATGATTATGTGAAAAAAGCATTGCTTGCGCGTAAACATGTTCTGTGTGAGAAGCCGCTGGCATTTACCAAGCAGGAAAGTGAAGAACTGTATGAGATTGCCTCTGGTAATAATGTGGTACTTATGGAAGCTATAAAAGCAGCATATTGTCCGGGATTCCAGCAACTGCTTAATGTTGTTCAAAGTGGGAAAATAGGAGAAATACGTGATGTAGAGGCCTGCTTTTCAAGAATTGCATCGGTTAATTCAAGAGAAAGGACAGACGTAAAGTATGGTGGAGCATTTCTTGAATATGGTGGCAATGCACTTATGCCAATAATAAAAATATTAGGCAAGGATTATAAGTCAGTGTCTTTTGACAGTATTAATAATGAATTGGGTACAGATGATTATACAAAAATTCAGATAAGATATGAAAATGCTATGGCGACTGCAAAAGTTGGTATGGCGGTTAAATCAGAAGGACAGCTTATAGTTGCAGGAACAAAAGGCTATGTTATAGCACAGTCACCTTGGTGGCTTACAGAGAAATTCGATGTAAGGTATGAGGATGAAACAATAGTAGACCATTATGAACCTAAATTTGTTGGAGATGGTTTGAGATATGAGATTAGTGAATTTATAGCTAAAATTCGTGGATTTGGAGAAAAGTCATACAAGCTTACATCGGGTGAATCTATTGCTATAACAGGAATAGTAGAAGAATTTGTAAAGCAAAGAAACATTATTTAGGAGGAAATAATAAATGTATTACGTTAATCAAAACCTTGTAGATTTACATCGTATTGTATATCAGAACAATAGAAAAGAATATTTAAGATTGGATTTAAATGAAAATCCAGGAGGGCTTCCACAGGAATTTATAGACGAAGTGTTAAACGATATAACACCTAAGTTTGTATCACAATATCCTGAGACATTAGAGTTTGAGAACTGCTTAGCTAAATTTTTAAATGTAAATAATGATAATTTATGTCTTGTTAATGGTTCATCAGAAGGAATAAGGCATATTATTGAAGCATTTTCTGCACCAGGAGGAAAAATAGTTGGTGTAGTTCCATCTTACGCTATGTATCAGGTATATGCGCAGATGTATGGAAGAGAATTCATACAGGTTAAATATAATGATGATTTAACTATATCGGCAGATACAATAATAGATGCGCTTAGCGAAGATGTTGATTTATTAGTGCTTTTAAACCCTAACAACCCGGTAGGAAATGCCTATAGTAATGAAGAGTTTGAAAAGATACTTGAAGCAGCTAAGAAATACGAAATTACTATTTTAGTTGATGAAGCATATATGTATTTTTATGATAATTCTTTTATTCAATATGCAGTTAATAATCCACATATATTATTGACAAGAACATTTTCAAAGTTGTTTTCGCTTGGAAGCTTAAGACTTGGCTATGTTGTGGGTCAGCCTCAGGAGGTAAAGATGATTGCTAATCTTTGTACACCTCATAATACGAATGCTTTTGCAATGAAATTTGCCCAGGCAATAATAGAAAAAGATGGAATGTTAGATGACCTGATTGAAAAACAGCTAACAGGAAAGAAATATATAATTGAACAGTTAGAGGCTAATGGATATAAAGTTAATGCAAAAGAAGGCAATTTTATATTTATAAAACCAAGAAAAGTAGATGCTGATGAAATAGTGGATCAAATGAAAAATGAAAAGAAGATATTAATAAAATCTTATTCAGGTATAGGCTCATTTGGAAAATGCTTAAGAGTTACTACGGGCGAACGACAGTATATGGAACAGTTCCTAGAGGCGTTATTAGACATAGACAAATAAGATTGTTATTAAACAAAGTTTAAATATTTAATGAGAAAATATAGTTAAGGAACAATATTATGTCTGAAATTGTGTTAGATAAGTCATTTTATAATGCTGAGGAACGATGTGGATATTATGTATCTGAAAAAATGAAACATATATGGGCGGTAGGTCTTGACCTGTGGTACAAGTTTGATTCAGTCTGTAAAAAATATAATCTTAAGTATTATGCAGCATATGGAACATTACTTGGGGCTGTAAGACATAAAGGATTTATACCTTGGGATGATGATATTGATTTATGTATGATGCGTGATGATTATGAAAAATTAAAATTAGTTGCAAAAGAAGAGTTTAAAGAACCTTATTATTTTCAAGACTGGTACAATTCCTGTGGCAGAACCTGGTGCTTTTCAAAGCTTAGAAACAGCAATACAACAGCTATAGAATTTCCAGATAAGGGTAAAGAGTTTAATCAGGGCATATTTATAGATATTAATGCACTTGATGAGTTCGATGATGGAGTTAATACGGACAAAGTATTTAAGAAAGTTCAAAGAGAATTATTTGATTGTATAAACAACCCTATAAAAATGCTAAAAGGAGTGCTTGCAGGAGAAAAATATACAATGGATACAGATATGGTTGTCCAGTTGTCAAATGATTATATAAGTGCAGAGCATATATTTGAAAAATTAACATTAGACAATTGGGGACAATCAGATATAGTTGGATATTATGTGGATGAAGTAAGAGGTAATGACAGATTTTTTTCTAAGGCGGCATTTGATAAAACAATATATATGGATTTTGAGGGCTTTAAAATGCCAGTACCAGCAGGGTATGATGAGGTGTTAAAGAAATGGTATGGAGATTATATGCAGCCAAAACAAGGTGGTGGTTGTCATAAAGGAGCATTGATAGATCCATTTAAACCATATGTAGATTACTTACAGTGAATTATATTAATAATATAAAAGGATTAATAGACATTTAAGTATTAATATTGATTCTAAGAGGAATGTTTATGAGCTTTAATTTAAATGATGAGATAAGAGATGGCGTATTGGTGTCTTCTAAGATGAAACGTATATGGAAGGTTAATATGAATTTATTAGCAGAGCTTGATAGGGTATGCAATAAATATAAAATTAAATATCATGTGTGCTATGGAACTCTTCTGGGGGCAGTAAGACATAAAGGGTTTATACCATGGGATGATGACATAGATGTGTTTATTATGCGTGATGATTATAACAGATTATTAAAGGTAGCACCTGCTGAAATAAAGACACCATTTTTTTTCCAAAATTCATATACAGATGATATGATATGGGGATTTTCAAAATTAAGAGATAGTAATACAACAGCAATAGAATTCCCAGACATGAGAGAATCATTTAATCAGGGAATTTTTATAGATATATTTCCATTGGATAGCTCAGATGATGGTACACCTAATATGAAGATGGTAACCATGATAAAACAAAATATATGGGATTGTATATTTAACAGGGAAGCTATAATAAATAACTTTAATAATGAAGAAATTTGGAAAATGTTTGCTATAGATAAAGATATGGTTAAACAGCTTATTAATATGAGCTATAAGGATACACTTAAAATATTTGAAGATTTTTGCGAAGAACATTTATATGATACAGATACAATAAGATGTTGGTCATCTGAGGTAATGGGAAGAGTAAGAAAATATTATAAAAGACAATGGTACGATAAGATTGAGTATGTTCCATTTGAAGATACACAAGTTCCTATACCATCTGAATACGATAAAATATTGCAGATGGAATATGGTGATTGGCGTACACCAGTAAAACAAAAAACGCTTCACAGTGGAATGATTATAGACCCAGATATATCTTATATAGAATGGTTTAAAAGGAATAGAAGTTAAAAGGAATTATATGAAGATTCAAGAAAAAAAGGAATTGTTACAACTGATTGAAACGGTTAGAAATTTACAGGAAAAAATAAAAAATAATATTTCATCTGAAGATGAAAAGAATGTATTAATTAATTGTCAGGAAGCTGCAATTGCTATAGGAACAGAAATTGAAAAAAAGTATAGTGATAATATACAAATAGTTCATGAACTTGAGCAATATTGTGAATTAATATATGAAATATCACAAATAAAAGAAAATGTTAATAAAAATATAGTTTATATAAAACTGGAAGAAAAATTAAGACTTATATTACAGATGGTAGAAAGAATAAAAACAAAATATAGAGTTGCCTTTTTTCCATATAAGGCAGATATGTGGGATAGTCTGGAAAGTATATGGGAGGAATTCAGTAAAGATGAACGATTTGAAAGTGCAGTTGTTGTAATTCCGTATTTTTCAGCAAACAGACAAAATGGAGAATGGGAGTATCATTATGATGCTGATAGATTTCCAAAGAATGTGCCAATTGTATCATTTAAAGAATATAGTCTAAATGAAATGAAACCAGATTTAGCGTTTATACATAATCCATTTGATAAATATAATCTGGTTACATCGGTTCATCCAGATTATTATTCATCAGAATTAAAGAAGTATATAAAAAAATTAGTATATGTACCATATTATGTAAATTCTGGTTTTATATCGGATCAATATAAGCAACTACCAGCATTATTAAGGTGTGATAATATAGTTGTTCAATCGCAGTTAGCAAAAAAATCATGTGAGGGTGAGTTGTTCTATGATAAGGTAGTAGCTTTAGGTTCACCCAAATTTGATAAAGTCATAAATAATAAAGATAAACATAATATACCCCCAATATGGAAAGACAAGGCACGAAATAAGAAAATGGTTATGCTTAATACAACCATTGCAGATTTGTTGAAGTTTGATGATGGAGATATGTCCTTAATATATAAGTTGAAAGATTTGTTTAACGTAGTATCTAACAGGAATGATATTGTTGTTATATGGCGTCCGCATCCATTACTCGAGGCAACCATAAAATCACTCAGAGTTAAAATGATGGAAGACTATAAAAAACTTGTGGAAGAATTTATAAATGGTGATTATGGAATTTATGATGATACAGCAGATGTTTCAAGCACAATTGCCTGTACGGATGCCTATATAGGTTCTGACTATAGCTCGATTATAAATATGTTTGAGGTTTTAGGAAAGCCAATTTATTTATTAGATAGCAGAACAGTATACGGTAATTTAAGGGGAAATATATCAGCAGAACAAGCATTTAATAAACCATTGGTGTATCAGTATTATGCTGCAAGAGAATCGGCAGATTATACTTTAAATAATTTTTTGGATGATTTAGTAAATGATAATCTTGAAAAAGTAATTGCTGATGAAATAATTGCAAGTAAAGAACTTGCTGAGAATATTGACGGAACAAGTGGAAAAGCAATATACAGATATTTTGCAGAGGAGCTTATCAAGGAGGATATTTATAATGGCTGAATTTTCAAAAGCTTATTTTGAAACAGAGATTCGTGAAGGATTTGAAGTTCAATCAATGATGAAAAGAGCGTGGGCGGGTCAGATAGAAGTTATTGAAGAAATACGAAAGGTTTGCCAAAGACATAATATTAAATGGTTTGCAGATTACGGAACATTATTGGGTGCAATAAGACATAAAGGTTTTATACCATGGGACGACGATATAGATATAGGAATGAAGAGAGATGATTTGCAAAATTTTATAAAATATGGAAAAGATGAGTTGCCAGAAGGCTATAAAATTCTATGTATGGATTTAGAACCTGAATATGACTCGTTAATTGTAAGAGTTGTTAATTCGACAAGTATATCAAATGATGCAAAAAGAATGGAAAAATATCATGGATGCCCTTATGTATTAGGAATAGATATATTTCCATTAGATTACATTTCAAGAGATAAAGATGAATGTCAATTCCATTTGGAAGTAATTAATATTATTCTCGGGGCTATTGATGCTGTTACTTCTTCTGACATAACAGAGCAGGAACTTGATAGTTATTTAGTTCAGGTTGAACAATTGACAGGTGTTACAATTGATAGAAAAGTACCAGTAAAATTGTCATTAATGAGATTAGCAGAGAAATTATGCAGCATATATGGAACTGATGATGCAGATGAGGTTGCCGGTATATGGAGATTGATATGGCAGGAGAATTTCCATTTTCCTAAGGAGTGGTTTGATGACTTAATAGAAGTACCATTTGAAACGGTTACAATACCTGTTCCAAAAGAATATGATAGGATTTTAAAAATAAAATATGGGGATAATTATATGACACCGATTAAAAAAATTACGCATGATTATCCATTTTATAAAACACAGGAAAAAATCATTCAGGAAATGTATAAAAAATAATGTGAAAATTATATACATATGTGAGGATAATAGTAATGGGTATAAGATTTTCAAATGAAGAGTTAAAAAAGATTCATAAAATTCAATTGGCAATGCTTGTGGAATTAGACAGAATATGTAGAAAGTATGACATAAAATATATAATATCGGGAGGTACATTGCTAGGAGCAGTAAGAGCTAATAGTTTCATACCATGGGATGATGATATAGATGTCAGAATGGAAAGAAATGAATATGAACGTTTTTGTATGGTATGTGAAAATGAATTAGATAAAGAAAATTTCTTTTTCCAAAATCATAAAACAGATTCAGAGTACCCTTGGTATTATGGAAAGTTGCGATATAAACATTCCAGATATGTAAGAGAAGGACAAGAGCATTTAAAAATGAATGATGGCATTTTTATGGATATATTACCATCTGATGGATTGCCGGAGAATGATTTTTTGAAAAAAATAATTATTAAAAAATGTTTTCTGTTAAAAAAATGTCTTTATGCTTCTGTTGGTAGAGTAACAGAGAAAAATACTATAAAAAGAATAGTGTATAAAGTTATGTATAGAATACCAAATAAATGGATTTTTAAGAGCTTTGACAAAATGGCAAAAAAATATTCAGATAACAGGTATACTCAGCTTTGCACTTATGCCTTTGTAAAAGATAATCCTAAAAAATTAATGAAAAGAAATTGGCATAGAGATAGAGTCGAAATTGAATTTGAAGGAAGAAAATTCTTTGCACCGAAGGCATATAAAGAATGGCTTACATATACTTATGGTAAGGATTATATGACACCGCCACCTATAGATAAGCAGATAGGTGATAATGCTATATCATATTTTTGCATATACAAAGAATTATAGTTGTCAAGCATATATTTTCGTATAAAAACATAACATATAATACACTAGGAGCTAATATTATGCAAAGGAACATAACAACAGAAGAAGTAAAATTAATACAAAAAATACAATTGGATATTTTGAAAGAAGTTGATCGTATTTGCAAGTCTGAAAATATACGTTATGGAATAGATGGAGGAACATTGCTTGGTGCAATAAGGCATAAGGGGTTTATTCCATGGGATCCAGATGTAGATGTGATTATGTTAAGAGAAGATTATGAAAAATTTTATAATGCTTCTTTAAGGTTGATGAATAATAATAAGTATTTTCTTCAAGAAGAAAGAACAGATTCATATTATAGATGGGGATTTACAAAGATAAGACGAGTCGATACTAATTTTGTCAGGGTAGGACAAGAACATTTAAAAATGCAGAATGGAATTTTTATTGATATTCTGATTATGGACAATGTTCCGGATAATTACATAAAAAGAAAATTATATGAAGCATTTTGTTATTGCTGCCGTTTTGTTATGTGGTCAGAGGTAGGGAAATATGAAGAAAAAAATAAATTTAAGAAATTTTTATATATATTAACAAATCATATTTCAATAAAAAAAGTATTTGCTATATTAAAAAAAGTTCAGGATAGATGTAATAGCAGGAAAACCAAACTTGTAAGATATATGACTTGCAGGTATACATATAATAAAAAGCTTGAAGGTATAGATAGAAGTTATTTTGATAAATTTCAGGAGTATACATTTGAGGGTTGTAAATTTCCAGGATTTTATGATTATGATAATTATCTTACATTACTTTATGGTGATTATATGAAGCTTCCGCCAGTAGAAAAGAGGGTCAGTCATATGCCGGTATCGTATATAAAGCTGGTGAAAGAAGAAGATATATAAGGTGAAAGGATTCTTTTAAATAATTTTATTTTGTATATATGAAATAGAATATTTCTAATTATGTAAGGAGGGAGAGCTTGGAATGATAAACGAAAAGAAGGTAATAACAATCATTGGAGCAGGAAATGTGGGAACAGCAATGACTGCAATATTATCACAAAATAAAGAGTTAAGAGTTATTGTATATTCTTCAAAAAAAGAGCAATGGTGTAAAGAATTAAAGTATAGAGTTATGGATATAGATAAATGGAATGTTATAGAAGGATATGAGGTGACGGATAATTTAGAGTATGCAGTTATTAATTCTAATCAGATATTTATTACACTTCCATCTTTTATGCGTCCTGATATGATTAAAAAAATAAGCGCATATGCTCAACCCAATACGCTTATTGCATTTGTTCCAGGTTGTGGAGGAATAGAATATTTTTGTCGTAATTTAATTGAAAATGGCTGTGAGATAATTGGATTTGACAGAGTACCAGCGGTATCAAGGCTTGTTAAATATGGTGAAAGTGTTGAATATGATAAAAAGAAAAGTCTTAAAATAGCAGGATTAAATGTTGGATATGACAGGTTGTTAAATATTTGTGATATGTTAAAAGATGAGTTGGGGATTGATTTTAAAAGTATAAAAAATTATTTATCAATTACACTTACGCCAGCTAATCCTATAATGCATCCTGTACGACTTTATTCAATGTTTAAAAATATGAATAGGGAGTCAGAAATAGATCATAATATATTGTTTTATGGAGAATGGAATGATGAAACATCTGAATATTTATTTAAATGTGATGATGAATTGCAGGATTTATGTAGAGTTATAGGAGTAGAGGATATTAAATTTTTAAGAGAACATTATGAATCATATACGCCAAAGGCAATGACAGAAAAAATGCATTCCATTTTATCTTTTAAAAAGGTACAATCACCATTAATACCTATGGATAATGGTTGTTATAAAATAGATTTTAATTCAAGATATTTTGTGGAAGATTTTCCGTATGGACTATTTATAATAAAAGGATTAGCGGATATATGTGATGTAGTTACACCAATGATAGATGAAATTATAAGGTGGTATTTAACGATAACCAATCAATCAGGAGAATATAGAAATATTCCTTTTGAGAATGGAATTAAGACTATAGAAGATATACATAGTTTGTATAGAATGAATTAAAATCAGAGTGCAAAGGATTGTTATATGGACAATAAGACATGGGATAATATTGCTGATTATATATATAATATTTCAATTAAAACGATAGATAATAGGAAAGTGGTTATGTATGGATATAGCTATAGAAATTCCGCAATAGCTAAAAAATTATCAGAGAGAGGAATAACTATAGCATTTTACGTCGATGGAGCAATTGGAAAACAGATGGTAAAGGGTGTATATAAACCAGATGTTTTAAAAAATGCAGCTTCTCAATATTACATAATTATTCCTATGTTGTGTTGTGATGAAATTATTGAATTATTAAATTCATATGGTTATATGCCAAATGACTATATTTATCTTGGAAATTTAAGGTATGAAATCAAGAAAATGAGTGAAGCATATTTTGAAGATAATTATGGGAATAGGATAATTATAGAGAGTAAGAATCAAGAAGATATAAAAGAACATTATATAGACAGGTTGAGACAAAATATCAAATTTAAAGGCTTTGATTCTACAGTTGTAGTAAATGATAATTGTGTATTAGGAAAGCAATTTAATTTATCAATGAAAGATAATTCATATTTTGAACTTGGTGAAAATACTAAAATAAATTGTCTGATTAGTATAAATGATAATTGTGAATTTAGATGTGGTAATAACTGCGTTTTTTCACAGAGTGGTTTGATAGAAATGTATGACTCAAAGATAATTATAGGTAATCAGTTTACGATAGAACCAGGGTATACGTTTAGAACCTTAAGAAAGTCAGCAATAACAATAGGGGATGATTGTATGTTTTCATATAATATAAATATGAGGACAAATGATGGGCATTCAATTTTTGATGTTAATACAGGTAATAATATAAATTCAACGGACAAACTTAATGAAAGTAGAAATATATATATAGGAAATCATGTATGGCTAGGTATGAATGTTACAGTTTTATATAATAGTAACATAAATGATGGAAGTATAATTGGTGCAATGAGTCTGGTTAAATCAGAAGTACCTAATAATTGTATAGCGGCAGGTGTGCCAGCACATATAACACGAAAGGATATAGCTTGGAGCAGGAATAACAGTTCGCTAGACATTGATGAATGTGGAATGGAATATGTAGGAAACACTAAGTTATAAGGGGGATAGTATGCGTGATAGAGTTATTCTGATGGTCGGTCTATACGATACATTAGATATATTTACTTATGAGCTAAAGAAAGAATTTGAAAAAATCGGACTTGAAGTTATGATATTTAATTCACAGGATATGGAAGGTTCAATGATAAAGCTGAGTGAATTCATAAAAGAACCAGTAAAAGCAGTTGTGACTTTTAATAATCTTGGGTTTAATATGGAGCTTATAAAAGGTCAGAATATATGGGAACAGTTACAGATTCCATGTATTAATATTCTTATGGATCATCCGTTTATACATAAGAAGGCATTGGATAATGCGCCAGCTAATGCTGTTGTTATATGTCCTGATAGGAATCATATGAAATTTGTTCAAAGATTTTATCCTCAGATTCCGATAGTTGGATTTCTGCCACATGGAGGTAAAGCAAAGGATATATCAATAAAGCCTATCTGCGAAAGAAGTATTGATATATTGTATGCAGGCGGTATCTCATATAAATTTATTGAACAGAGCAAACCTGACTTTAAGGAATTTACATTTGACGCAAAGAAAATTGCTAATGAGACATATGAGGAGCTTATTAATAATCCCGATAGGACAACAGAAGATGTGATAGAAGAAAGGCTGCTTCATAATGGAATTATTCTGTCAGATAATGAGTTATTAAATGTTATTGAAAAGTTACATTATATTGATATGATGGCAGTATCCTATTATAGGGAGAAGACAGTAAAGACTCTTGTAGATGCGGGTTTTAAGGTTACATTATACGGAACTGGCTGGGAAGTCTGCGATTGGATAGATAATGAAAATCTTGATTATAGAGGAAGAGTGTCAGCAGATGAAATTGTTGATTTGATGTATGATAGTAAAATTGTACTTAATACAATGACGTGGTTTAAGGACGGAACACATGACCGTGTATTTAATGGAATGCTTGCAGGAGCTGTTGCTGTTACAGATTCCTCCATCTATATGAAAGAGAATTTTACAGATAATGAACTTGTTATGTTTGAACTAGAAGATATAGACAAGCTTCCACATATTATTAATGATTTAGTTACAGATAAATATAAAATGCAAAAGATTGCTGATGAGGGACGAAAAAAAGCATTGCAATTTCATAGCTGGGAGAAGAGGGCGGATGAGTTGTACTATGATTTAATATCCCAGTTATAGCACTCGTAAGATTATATAATCACAGTGAGGAAAGGACATAATATGCGCTTCGTACTTTTTTATTCTGGTGTAGAATCCTTTAACTATTTTACAGACAGAATTGTAGAAGAATTAGGAAAAAGAAATCACCAATGCTTTATATTAGACCTTAATAGAAGTAATCAGGAGGGAGAACATTCATTTAAAGCGTTTACAGACTTTTTGGCGGTAAGAGCAGATGCAGCTATAGGTTTTGATGGCATAGGTCTGAAGGAAGATATGTTTATAGAATTATGGGATTCTATGGACACAGTGGCACTTAATATTCTTATGGATCACCCATTAAGATTTCACCCGACTATGCAGAACCACCCAAGAAATTATGTGCAATTCTGCTGTGATCATAATCACGTTGATTATGTTAGAAAATATTTTAGTGATACTGTATACAAAGTGGAATTTATGCCACACGCAGGCACATATAGGAAAGAATTATGTCTTGATGATTATGATAGCAGGCCATATGATGTATTATTTTCTGGTACATACTATAGACCACAGAGCTACTTAGACCAGATAGATAGTGCATTTAAAGATAATGAACTGCTCAGAGTATTTTATCACAATCTTGCTGAGTATATGATTGACAATAATAGTATAACAACGGAGCAGGCAGTGCTTGATGTTATTGATATGATGGAGCTTTCATTAGCACAGGAGCAGGTTAAGCAGTTGTTTAGATTTTCTGAACCTATAGACTGGATGGCGAGAATGTATTACAGGGAGAAGATTATTTCAATAATAGCCGAAGCAGGAATTGATATATGGCTGTTAGGAAGAGGCTGGGAGAATCATCCATCAACGGAATTACATAATGTACACATTATTAATGATCGTGTTCCATTTGCAGATACGCTTTCAGTTATGGAAAAGGCAAAGATTAATCTTAATGTTATGCCGTGGTTTAAGGCAGGTACTCACGATAGAATATTTAATATCCTGCTGTCAGGTTCTTTACCATTGACGGATTCAAGTAAGTGGCTTAAAGAGCATTTTCAGGATAAGAAAGATATTGTTTATTATAAACTTGATGCGTGTGAAGAAATACCTCAGTTAATAAAGCATTATCTGGATAATTCTGATGAAGCGAAAGCGATAATTCAGAATGGCTTCGATATTGTGGCAGACAATTATGTGTGGGGTAATATTGTGGAACAGCTGATAAGAAATGTGTAGAATTTAAAGCGTTGATGATAAATCAAATATGTATGGTGATTATTACAGCTGCAGGTTATTAAACAAAACCTGCAGCTGTAATGTTATTTAAGTCCAAACGCAATCTCCAGCATCTGAGTAAGCCTGATATCATAAGTATGGTACTTTTTAACTTTTTCAAAGCCATTATGTGCTATTTCCCTGCGTTCTTTATCGTGTGAAAGGTAGTATTCACATTTTCCCATTAAGTCATCAAGACTTGTATATGCTTCCAGATCTTCACCTATATTAAAATGTTCTGGCAGTTCTGCCTGATAGTTAGTTATAAGAAAACCTTCACAGCCAAGTACGTCAAATATGCGAAGAGACAGACCACTTCGTATTGATTTGGCTGTTAAGTTAAGGTTGATTTTGCTTTGGTGGAATATAATAGGCATTTCTGTGTTTGTCTTAGCAAAACCACGATTATGAATTAGCGGCATTGAAGAGGTATCACTGCCTGTATAGAGGTCTACATTAAAATGTTCAGATAAGACTTTTAAGTAACGAAGCCGCTCCTGTTCAGCCACCTTTACACTTATAATGTGCTGTGCAATTACAGCTTTTGTATCAACCTTCATACTGTCAGGAAAGTTGATAAGCTCAGGTCTGACTTTGCAAAATGCTTCTATTAGTTCAGGGGTTACACATTCCTCGATGAAGTTATATCCATATACAAGTAGCTGCGCTTCAATAAGTCCGTCTACATAGCCACGCATTTTTTCAGGAAGAGTAATTTGGTTATATAGACATTTCTCTGAATATAAAGAGCCGATAAATGATATATCTGATGAAAATCTGGCTCTGTCAGCAGCACTTGCCATAGTTGCAGTAGCATAATTGTCACGGACGTTGGTAGCAAGTGGAATATGAAATATTCCGTCAGGGTTGATGTGGTGGAAATCGTTGTACAACTGTCTGTCGAATAAGAATACCTTATTGCAGGGATTAGCTAATGAAGTTGAGAATAATTCAAGTACAGGGCTGTCCACGATAAGGCACAGATACGGAATACCCCATATATTACATACATCAGATACTGAAGGAAAAAAGTTAATTGAGAATATAAAAGAATAAGTGTCCTGCTTTAAAAGCTCGTTAAGCCCCTTAATGCAGTCTGATGGAAGAAGCTGTTTGTTGTATACTTCTCTTGTATCTTCTGTTATATTGAAACCTAGGTGTTTAAAGGAAGCGATAATGTCGGGTTCGCATATACTTCCATATCTATAAAAAAGTATGTTCATAATTCTCCTTTGCATATATACTATATAAGTAATTGAGAATTATATTTTATCATAAACAAAGACGTGTTGCCAGTAAGAAAGCGTAAAGCAGCTGGCGAAGTTATATACATAAATATAAGAATTCTTATAGGAAAGATAAGAAAGTGAGATGGATAATATGGAAAACAGCAGTTATCACAATGATATAATTAAAGGGTTTGATTTTAATAGAGAGGATTTTAAAAGTCCGGCTAAAAGAAATCTTATGATTGGGGCAGAAGAGGCAGATTATGTGATACTGGCTGATGAAAATGTAACAAGTGAGGAAGAGATAAGACAGATAATTACGGAAAATGATTTCCTGCTGGATTATGGTATGGCTATATTTGGAGAAAATGTGCAAGACGGAGAAATAGATTTTAATAACATAATTGATTATTTTAAAATGAATGTATATGGTGTGGTCATTAAGAAAAGCATACTCGTGTATACAGGCTGTTATAATGAAGAATTAACGGCTGGCATAGATTATGAGCTTGCGGTAAGAGTGGCATATTATGCAGAAAAGTATAATTACAATGGAATATATGGCGTGCTGTGTTCAAGCGAAGAGAACTTATTTTCACAGGAAGCAGGCTCATCAGACATACAGGAAGCAGATAATGCAGCGGGTTCATCAGACGTACAGGAAGCAGATAATGCAGCGGGTTCATCAGACGTACAGGAAGCGTATAATGTGACAGGCATATCAGATGAACAGACAGCTGCCCAATTCCTTACATATGCTTATGTTTTAAAGCTTTATATGAAAGAATTGACACACAAAGGACTGCTTGAAAATGCAATATATGCAATGAAGGCATATGCTGACAGTAAAGGGTGTGCAGATTTATACAACGGACAGTTATTGGAAATACTTAATAATGATGAGCTGTTTGCAAAGATTAAGATTAATACAGCACCATTTTATGTAATTATGGGCGATAATACGTGCCATGGAGTATTAAGAAGATTTGCAGGTGATATAACCAGGTCTCTTATCAAAAAAGGACAGGCTGTAATAACATCTGATGGAAGTTATGGAATGACTGTAAATCTATCTGATATTGAGGATAATTCATTAAAGGGTTTTATAGGTTTTCAGTCTATTGTGTTATTTAAAGACTATTTTAGAAAGATGAAATGTCCTAAGTACATTTTCTGGTTTGATAATCCAATGTATTTTGGAAATCTGTTTGAAGGAATAGATGATAAATATTATCTTTTGTGCCAGGATAGATATTATGCTGAATTTATAGAGGAGCATTTTGGCGCGGTCAATGCTTTGCAGCTTCCGCCGGCAGGAGAAGATGCTGGATGGGCGGCGAACAAAGACAGACCATTTGATATAGTGTTTATCGGGGCGTGCAATTATGTAGATGAGAGTGTTATTAAAGATGAGTTTCAGAGGGAATATTATGAATATATGAAAACACATCCTAATATAACATTTGAACAGGGACTTAAAGAGCTTCTTGTATACAAAGATTTTAATATTGATGAGCAAAAGTTTCTTTCACTGCTTGATTCTTTGCAGGATGTATGCCGCAATATAGTTAATTACTATAGGACGAAGGTGCTTGAGACACTTTTGGCAGCAGGTATTAAGATTGATGTATTTGGAGATACCTGGGACAGATATTCGGGACTTGGCAAAGATAATCTCATAAAGCATGATGCTGTAAATGTAGATGAGTCCCTTGAAATATGGGGCAGATCTAAGATAGGACTTAATGTGATGACCTGGCATAAGGCAGGAATGACGGAAAGAATAGCTAATATATGCCTGTCTGGTGCGGTATGCTTAAGTGAGAGAACAGAATATCTGGATAGAGAATTTAACAATTATGAGGATATTGTTACGTTTAATCTTGAACATCTTGAAAAGCTGCCAGATGTAGTAAGAGAATTACTTGCAAATGACAGCTTAAGAGAGAGTATAGCACAGAACGCATATATAAAAGCCTCTAAAGAACATATTTGGGATAATAGGGCAGAGAGTATCTTAAGAGGCTTATAAATTACAATTATGATATTAAATCAACCCAGCAATTTTGAATATATCATTTAACCTGACCTTATAATTGTGGAATTCTTTAACTTTATTGTAACCATTTAGCGCGATAGCCTTACGTTCATCTTCGTGCTTTATGTAGTAATCACATTTTCTGATAAGGTCATCAATTGATTCGTAATATACAAAGTCCTTATCAGGTGTGAAGTATTCAAGGAAATCTGCCTGATAATTAGTGAGCAGAAATCCACCGGCACCCATAATATCCATACAGCGGAGCGGAATACCTGATTTAATGCTTCTCAGAGTGATATTCAGGTTGATTTTGCTGCATTTGAATACATAAGGCATATTGTCGTAGAAATCAATAGGTCCTTTGTTAATCACATCAGGAAGCTCTGGAGTTGGGTTGTGTGTATAAAGTTTGGTTGTAAAATGGTCAGATACAGCCTTTAATATCTCAAAGCGTTCATTCTGTGTGACCTTTCTTGCAAGAAAATAATTCGCATATACATAAGAAGGAGTTTCAATGCCATCTTTATTAGGTGTGTAAGGTGTTATTTCCTGTATGGCTTTAATTATGTCAGGAGAAAGTACATCTTCAAGGAAATTAGCACCATATATATGCTGTTGCGCATTTATTACAGCATCGAGGTAGCCCTTAACATATGGAGATATATTCTCTAGTCTTTCATAGAAATTGCCTTTTTCGTTGTACATAGAGCCGACAAATGATACATCACTGTCAAATACCTGATGAACCCTGGTGTTCATTGGCATACGGTCAAGACGTGCAGTGTTGACAGCAAGAGGCATATAATATACTGTATTTATTCCCCCATTCTTAAGCTGTAGATATTGTTCACTGTCGAATAAGAATATGTAATTGCAGGGGTTGGTTATAGTGTATGAATACAGTGTAAGAAGCGGGCTGTCGTATATCCATGATATGTATGGAATGTTGTGGCGGTTGCAGTTAGTAGATACGGCGGCACTGTAATTAAAGCTGAATACGGCATCGTAGTGCTGTCCTGTAATCTGTTCTTCAAAAAGCTTATCAAACTCTTCGCTTGCTCTTTCCAGAAAAAGTGGTGTTGATACAACTGTTAATTCATGCCCCATCTCAGTAAGGGCTTCTTTAATATCTTCAACACCAAAGTGGTGGTTCTCAAATTCAAGAATTCTCATAGTATTCCTCGTATTATTTTTATTTTATCTCTGATATTATATCATAAATTTTGTGCAGTTTTTCAGCGAATATAAAGTTTCGTAAGGAACTTTTAAGATGAGCACATTAGTGCTCATTATACCTGCATATATCAGTTGGAATGGTTTTGAATATTTCGGACATAAGTCTGTTATTGATTGCTAATAAGCAGTGTAATATATTATAATTCAGGTAATTATTATATCGGCAGAGGAGATGTGTTGTGAAAGTACTATTTTTTCAATGGGATGCATTTATGCAGAAGGGCATAGAGGCAGCATTAAAGGAACTTAATATAGAATATGATACATTTTATTACACGATGAAAGACTGGGATAATGACAGTGAACTTGAGAGTAGTCTTGACAGATATATAGCGGTGTCCAAGAATGTATACGACTGTGTGTTTTCAGTTAATTTCTCGCCGGTTATCTCGGACTTGTGTAATAGATTAAAGCTTCCTTATATTTCATGGGTGTATGACTGCCCTATCAATATAAGAAGGACAGAGGTATTAAAGAATAAGTGTAATACAATTTATTTCTTTGACAGAATACAGGCACAGCATTATATGGAAAATGGAGTAGCAGGGGCGAAGCATTTGCCGCTGGCGGCTGATGTAGATACATTTCGGCCGGCTTTAGCTAAAGATGATAATTATGCGTGTGATGTTGCATTTGTTGGAAAATTGTATAAATCGGACTATTCTTATATAAGTAATTATCAGGATGTATATATGAAAGGTTATCTTGAAGGTATTGTTGAAACACAGCAAAAGCTGTATGGAGGATATATTATAGATGACTGCATTAATGATAATATAATGAAGCATATTAATGAGAATTTTGCCAATGTATCCAATGGCAGTTATTCGGTTATTAAGCCGGAGGTTACATATGCACTGGCAACAGAGGTCACAAGCAGGGAGAGGTTTATGGCACTTGCACTTTTGCAGAACAGGTGTAATGTTAATCTATATTCTACAGATGTGGATGAAAGATTAAATAATGTCAATAATAGGGGATATATTGATTATTATTCCCAGATGCCCAAAGCATTTTATAATGCAAAGATTAACCTTAATATATCGCTTAAGATAATACAGTCAGGAATTCCACTGCGTGTGCTTGACGTACTTGCCTGCAAGGGATTTCTTATAACTAACTACCAGGCAGAGATAATGGAATATTTTACGCCGGGAAAGGATCTTGTTGTATATGAGGATATTAAAGACCTTATAGCGAAAGTACAGTATTATCTTGATAATGAAGATGAAAGATTATGGATTGCGGATAATGGTTATAAAAAGGTTAAAGAGAACTTTAAGGTGAAAGACAGAATTGATAGTATATTAAGAAATTAGATATACATTTTTGCATATGTGCATTGTTTGTGCTTGCGGCTTATGTCACCTAAAGAGTATAATATCAATGTGACACCAATATTATGCGATTGGAGAAATTATATGGATAAGATTAATTCATTTTATAAGATGTTAAAATACAATGCTGAGAAGTATCCGGATAAAGAGGCGATTATATATGACACGATGACGGTTACTTATCAGAAGCTTTTTGAGGACTCATATAAGAAAGCACTTCATCTTATGAGGTTTGAGGGCAGCAGGATTGCAATATATGGACCAGCTTCATACAGATGGATAGTTAATATGTTTGGAACAATCCTTGCTGGTAAGGACGTTATGCTTGTTGATTTTTTCCTTCCCCAGAATACAAGAAATGATATATTAAAGAAGGTGGGTGTTGATTACATTTTATCATCTACTAACCAGTATATACTTGCAGACAATGAGGCGATTATAATAACTGATGCGGAGAAGGATGAGGTGGATGGCCTTATATATAATGAGGAAAATGTAAAAGAGGGCAATATTCTTATGCTTACAGCCGTTCCACAGGAGTGTGACAAGGCGGTTGTGCTTACGGTTTCCAATATACTTAATACAGTAAGTGCAGTTAATGAATGTTGTATGTGTGCACCAGAGGATAAGGTGCTTGCACAGATTGCACTTCATCATATATTTGGATATATATACAGTCTTATATGGCCAATTCATAATGGTGCGTGTGTATGTATTGGAAGAGGCTTAAGACATATAGATGCAGATACTTATTATTACAATCCTACAATCCTGCCTGGAACACCATCTATGATTGAATATCTGAAGAGAATAAAAGCACTTAATGAAAATCTTAAGACTATAATTATAGGAGGTGCAAGCTGTCCGTTTAGATTATTTGAGGCGTTAAAGGATAGGGATTTGAAGGTATACAATGTATTTGGAATGACAGAGGTGTCAGGATGTATTGGAATTAATGATACTATGGATGGCACTTACAAGATATTTGCTAGTTCTAAGGTTGCAATTGAAGCTGATGGTGAGATTGTGGTAAGTGGTGACTGCGTTATGAAAGGTTACGATAAAGATGAGGCATATACTAAGCGTGTCATCAGGGACGGAGTATATCATACAGGTGATATAGGAAGAATTAATGATAAAGGGCGTCTTGTACTTTTAAAACGTAACCCTGAGATTATTCTTCTTCCAACAGGAGAGAAGATAAGCAGGACGGTTACAATAAGGCAGATTAGTGCACTGGATGGAGTTGCAGAAAGCTATGTTACTTTATATGATGACAAGCTTACAGCAGTTATTGTGCCAATAGATAAAGATGTAAGAGAAGAAAGATTTGTGAGTCTTATTAATAAATATAACGAAAAGAAGGGTTACCGTTGGGAAATCCAGAAGACAATCATAAGCAAAGCACCACTTCCAAGAATGGATAATGGAGATATTGACCAGAATTCAATAGAAACACTTATTGCTAATGAAAAGTAAGGTGTTAAGTAAATGCGGTGAGTGCCGATATATTTATTAGACTAATTAAGGATGAGAGGTAATGTCATGGAGGATATGAAGAAAGAACAGTTAGAAGTATTAAATGAAGCAAAAGGATATTGCACAAATGTACTTCACTGTATAGATACAGTTGTTCCAGAACTTAAAGGCGATAAGAAGGATGATACAGATGAGTATCTTAGAATGACTGTTGACGGAGTTAATGTAGCTCTTGAGATGTATAATGCAACAAGAGATTTAACAGCAGGTGTGCAGCCGGCAGTAGATGAGGCTGATGGTAATAATGCTGTTAAAGAGTTATCAGCTGCATTAAAGTCAAGTGATGATTCAGCTAAGGCTGATGCTCTTGTAAAGGTAAGAGCATTCATTGCACAGTTTAAGGACTGTGCTGAGGCTGTCTGCAAGTAATAGAATATATTGATGGATTATGTATTGATAGATTAATCCAGTTCAATACGCCCTGATATATAATATATGTAATCTAATAAAAGATAAAACCCCTGTTATACAAGAAAACAGCAGATAATGAATTGTTGTTTTCTTCTATAACAGGGGTTATTTATATGTTCTTCCAGATATGGTTTCTATCAACACATTTTGTCCTATAACAATTTTTGTCAAACACGGTTGCTGTAAACACATCTTGTCTTATAAGTCTAAATATATCCGTTAAACATCATTCCGGTATAAGCCGAAAGGTTATAAGGATCAGGGAATGACCTTAATGGATTCTTGTATGCAATAATCTTATTGTTGACATAATCCATAGGGTTGAGTGCAATATCCTCAGCCTTTTCTTTAATGGAATTCTTAAACGAATTAAGGCTTTCATAAATGTGGCTTAAGGCATCTTTATTATCAGCGTTAATAATAACTTCCTTGTCAGCACTTATAGTTCCGTCTTTATTAAGCGAAAGTCCGCTGTCTGCAAGCTGCTTCTTGTATGAGCGTGCAATTGATGCTATTTCATTCTGGAGCTTTTCTGTTCCTTGAAAATGATTATTATTCTCATCATTAGTAACAGAGATAAGGTTGTTGTAACCAGCTACAAGTTCGTTAAGACTTTCCACAATAGAGTCTGCATCTGCCTTGAGGCTTATTGTTACAGGTTCTTCTGTTACCTTTGATAATTTGACATCATATGCTTTGTTGATTGTTATTGAATTGCTCATAGATGAGCGTTCATCACCATCAACATCAAATATGGCGTTGGCTGGATATTGTGTAACCCTGTCAAGTCCAAGAGTATCAATGAGCGGCTGGTTGCTAGCATCATCTGACTTTATGGAGAATATAACAGGAGTTGTTCCGTTAATGCCGGTTGCTTCTGATTCAATATTAATAGCTGTATTGCCTAGATTATCTTCCTTGATATTAGCTGTAAGTCCAATGTTGGAGCGGTTGATAAGTCTTGCAATCTTGTTCTGTATATTATTAGTTGTCTCGGAGTTGTCCACTTTAAACTGGAACTCATATATAACATCATTGATTGATAAATCAAAAGAATATTCGCCAGGTTTTATATGCTTTGAACGTGGCTGTAGGTAGTTACCTGTATTAAGCTGTGAACAGGCTAACTGTTTAACATTTATATCAAAGCTTTCATCATCTGATGCTGCACCAAAGTCGGTGATGTAACTGGCATTGACGGCAGAAGCATTGCTTGATACAGCAGACTTCTTAAATGTCATTGTACCATCAGCACCGTCAGATAAATCCTCAGTAATATTCTCTAACGCTCTTGCATGTTCTTTTAAATCAATGGCGTATTTCTGGGCAGCAGTTGATAAGTCTAATTTGTACACAGGAGTCTGGCTGTTAATCTTAACAACCTTGCTATATGTGTTCTTAAGCTGAGTTCTTGTATGTGAGTCATACTTGGAATTAGATTTGTTCCCGTACTGGGATAAATAATAGCTGTATACACTACTAATCATAACAGTCACCTCCCTGTCTGTATGTATAATTGGTATAATGTGTATCGTCACAAAATATTTAATATATTACTATAATTACATATAAAACAGATAAATATATAACTTTAACTGTCATCAGTTGCAGATACAGTAACTCCATTTGCTATATCCATAAACTTTATTATATTTTATAAGGAATGGCTTGATTTTGCAATATACATATAGTAGAATGTTTAAGGTTTTTTGAAAATATTTATATAAATAATGTATAAATTATAAAAATCTGGTTGACGAAATATCAAAAAATATGTTATATTAGGCTGGCTATGGAAGCGGTCTTTTTTTTATGCCCGAAACTTACCCAACAGTTCAGGTATTAAAGAAAAACCAATTGGTGTTAATAACACCTGCAAAATAAATAATTGGAGGTGGAAGTTGTGCGAGTAAAGATAACATTGGCATGTACTGAGTGTAAACAGCGCAATTACAACATGACTAAGGAAAAGAAAGCTCATCCGGACAGAATGGAAACAAAGAAATATTGCAAGTTCTGTAAGTCACACACATTACACAAGGAAACAAAGTAATTGGTATCAGTGAGGTATTAAGATGAGTGAAGCTGTTAAGACAAAAAAACAGAAAAAGAGCTGGTTCAAGGGCTTAAAGACAGAGTTCTCTAAGATTATTTGGCCAGACCAGAAGTCACTTACAAAGGAAACCATCGCTGTATTGGTTGTATCCGTATTATTAGGTGTAATTATTTCAGTTGTGGACTTGATTGTTCGCTTTGGAATTGAATTCATTGTAAAGTAAGGAAAAGGTGATCAGATGGACGAAGCAAAATGGTATGTTGCCCATACTTATTCAGGATATGAGAATAAGGTTAAGGCTAATATCGAGAAAACTGTTGAAAACAGAAATCTTCAGGACCAGATTTTTGAAGTTCTTGTTCCGCTTGAAACAGTAGTGGAAGTTAAGGACGGCAAGAAGAAGACGGTTCAGAGGAAGACGTTTCCTGGATATGTCTTTGTAAAGATGGTGATGAATGATGACAGCTGGTATGTTGTCAGAAACACCAGGGGCGTAACAGGGTTTGTTGGTCCTGGATCTAAACCAGTACCATTATCTCCAGCTGAGATAAGATCATTCGGAATCAGCTCTGATGATGAAGAAGCTAAGCCAGTAGTTGAGTTTGCTGGTAAGGTAGGCGATCAAATCAAGATTCTTTCAGGTGCCTGGGAGGATACAGTAGGAGAAATTGTCAGCATTAATGAAGGCAAGCAGTGTGTTACAATTAATGTTGAGATGTTCGGTCGTGAAACACCGGTCGAGATTGATTTCACAGACGTGAAATTACTGTAAGATTTAGGTCTTACAAGAAGTGGGAGGCTTTAAAGCCGCCATAAACCACATTATATTTAGGAGGTGCCACAATGGCAAAGAAAGTAACAGGTTATATTAAATTACAGATTCCTGCCGGCAAGGCTACACCAGCTCCACCAGTTGGTCCAGCACTTGGTCAGCATGGTGTTAACATTGTAGAATTTACAAAGCAGTTTAATGCAAAGACAGCAGATCAGGGCGACTTAATTATCCCTGTAGTAATCACAGTTTATGCTGATAGAAGTTTCAGCTTCATCACAAAGACTCCACCTGCTGCAGTTCTTCTTAAGAAGGCTTGCAATATTAAGTCAGGTTCAGGCGTGCCTAACAAGAATAAGGTTGCTACAATTAAGAGAGCAGAAGTTCAGAAGATTGCTGAACTTAAGATGCCAGACTTAAATGCAGCTACAATCGAAGCAGCTACTTCAATGATCGAAGGTACTGCTAAGAGTATGGGTATTGTTGTAGAAGACTAATTCTATAACGAGGCTTTGAATAAAGATTGCTAAAGGTCTTTAAAGACATTTAGACAAGATTTTATTTTATAATTTGTTGATTTTCATAGAAGAACATGTGGCTGAGAATTAATCTCGGGATTGTTCAATATGTGGGAGGAAAGATGAAATCCTTCCGATAATACCACTAGGAGGTTTATATAATGAAAAGAGGAAAGAAATACGTTGAGGCAGCCAAGAATATTGACCGCCAGACATTATATGAAGCAACTGAAGCTGTTTCTTTAGTTAAGAAGAGTGCAGTTGCAAAGTTCGACGAGACAATTGAAGCTCATATCAGAACAGGTTGTGATGGACGTCACGCTGAGCAGCAGATCAGAGGAGCTGTTGTTCTTCCACACGGAACAGGTAAGACTGTAAAGGTATTAGTATTTGCTAAGGGTGCTAAGGCTGAAGAAGCTGAAGCAGCAGGAGCAGATTTCGTTGGTGGCGAGGAATTAATTCCTAAGATCCAGAATGATAACTGGTTTGATTTTGATGTAGTAGTTGCTACACCTGATATGATGGGCGTTGTTGGTCGTTTAGGACGTGTACTCGGACCTAAGGGCTTAATGCCAAACCCTAAGGCTGGTACAGTTACAATGGATGTAACAAAAGCTGTTAATGATATCAAGGCTGGTAAGATCGAATACAGACTTGATAAGACAAATATCATTCATGTGCCAATTGGTAAGGCTTCATTCACAGAGGAGCAGTTATCAGACAACTTCCAGGCTATTATGGATGCAATCGTTAAGGCTAAACCAACTTCACTTAAGGGACAGTATTTAAAGAGTGTTGTTCTTACAGCTACTATGGGTCCTGGTGTAAAGGTTAGCACAGCTAAGTACGTTGGTTAATTATAATTAATTAATCATATGTAAGCTGATGAATGGATTAGCTTATTGCAGGATTTGGGTTATACAACGCAATATTACGAAGAATTAATATATTCTTTGTGAATAACGGTTGACAACCAATATATTATGATAGTATACTATCAATGTTTGTGTTACTATCTGGTTGATTTGGATATAGATTTATAATCTGTATCAGATTGATGCGATGGTTTCATAATATAATTAAAGTGAAAGTGATTTCACATTTTGCCTAAGACAGCAGGTCCCGAAAGGGTTAAAGGTAATACGCCTACCGAGGACAGACTTAATGCGTAAAGCATTGATTATCAGTTTATTCAGTCCTTCTGTCTTATAGATAGAAGGACTTTTTTGTTAGAGCAATGAAGCATAATACTTAAAGTGTTATGGTTGTTGTTGAATGAGCCTGATACATGTACGTCTGGGCAGAATATTATCTGGCGACAGATATAATCTAACAGGAGGTAAATATTCATGGCAAAAGTAGAACTTAAGCAGCCTATCGTAGACGAAATCAAAGCAAGCTTAGAAGGCGCTCAGGGCGTTGTGGTAGTTGACTACCGTGGCTTAACTGTTGAGCAGGATACACAGCTTCGTAAGCAGTTAAGAGAAGCTGGTGTTGTTTACAAGGTTTATAAGAATACTTTAGTAAAGAGAGCAATTGCAGGTACAGAGTTCGAGCCAATGGCAGAAGTTCTTGAAGGACCTAACGCTATTGCAATCTGCAAGGAAGATGCTACAGCTCCAGCAAGAGTTTTAGCTAACTTTGCTAAGACAGCAGATGCACTTGAACTTAAGTGTGGTGTTGTTGAAGGTACTTACTATGATGCTACTGGAATCGCAGCTATTGCTAACATTCCTTCAAGAGATGAACTTCTTGCTAAGTTCCTTGGAAGCATCCAGTCACCTATTACAAACTTTGCTCGTGTTATTAAGCAGATTGCTGAGAAGAACGAAGAGGTTGCATAATTACGCGGCATAATCAGTATGATTATTGACGGACAGGTGTGACTATGTCAGCCTGCCACGAAACTTAATTAAAAGACTATTAAAAAGGAGATTATAATAATGACTACTCAGGAAATTATCGAAGTTATTAAAGGTTTATCAGTATTAGAATTAAATGATTTAGTTAAAGCATGTGAAGAAGAATTTGGTGTTTCTGCAGCAGCAGGTGTTGTTGTAGCAGCAGGTGCAGCAGCAGGCGCAGCAGCTGAAGAAAAGACAGAATTTGACGTAGAACTTACAGAAGCTGGTGCTAACAAGGTTAAGGTTATCAAGGTTGTTCGTGAAATCACAGGTCTTGGATTAAAGGAAGCTAAGGAAGTTGTTGATGGCGCTCCTAAGGTTGTTAAGGAAGGTGCTTCTAAGGAAGAAGCTGAAGAAATCCAGAAGAAGCTTGAAGCTGAAGGTGCTAAGGTTACTCTTAAGTAATTCAGATTGTCAGTTTGATACTTGCTTGACATATATATGCCGTATGGCATAGCATATATGAACAGAATTTTTAATATATTGCGGTATGCTGAATAATCGCTTGATTTTTTAAAGCATATTTGGTATATTATATAAAATATGAAAAAGTTCCAGTTGTTGTATTGACAGCTGGAACTTTTTTTGTTACTATGAATAATGCACTATTATGGTATGGTGTGCATAGTATTTGCACGCATATCGATAATGTAATAAATTAATGTAAAGTAAAGAAAACTAAGGGGTGAAACGTCAATGGAGAAAAACAGAATACGTCCAGTAAAGTCAGGCAAATCGATGCGTATGAGTTACTCAAGACAGAAAGAAGTTCTTGAGATGCCTAACCTTATTGAAGTACAAAAAGATTCTTACCAGTGGTTTTTAAATGAAGGCTTAAAGGAAGTCTTTAGCGACATCTCTCCAATTGCAGATTATAACGGAAGGCTCAGTCTTGAATTCGTTGATTTTGCATTATGTGAGGAAGAGAGAAAGTACTCTATAGAAGAGTGCAAGGAAAGGGATGCTACATATGCAGCTCCACTTAAGGTACGTGTAAGACTTCATAATAAAGAGAGCGAAGATATAAGCGAACATGAAATCTTTATGGGTGACCTTCCTTTAATGACTAAGACCGGTACATTTGTGATTAATGGTGCAGAACGAGTTATTGTCAGCCAGCTGGTACGTTCACCTGGTATTTATTATGATATACAGAAGGATAAGTATGGAAAGATATTCCTCTACAGTTCAACAGTAATTCCTAACAGAGGTGCGTGGTTAGAGTATGAAACAGATGCTAACGATGTATTCTATGTTAAGGTTGATCGTAATAAGAAAGTACCTATTACAGTTCTTATAAGAGCACTTGGTTTTGGTACTAACGCAGAGATTCTTGACATATTTGGTGAAGAGCCTAAGCTTCTTGCAACAATGGAGAAGGATACATCTACTAACTATCAGGAAGGTGTACTTGAACTTTATAAGAAGTTAAGACCAGGAGAACCATTATCAGTAGAGAGTGCAGAAGCACTTATTTCTGGTATGTTCTTTGATCCTAGAAGATATGACCTTGCAAGAGTAGGCCGTTATAAATTTAATAAGAAGCTTTCATTCAGAAACAGAATTGCAGGACACATTCTTGCAGAAGACGTTGTAGATGGCAATGGTGAAATTCTTGCTAATGCTGGTGATAAGCTTACAAGAGAAACAGCTGAGAAGATTCAGAATGCAGCTGTTTCAGCGGTATTTATTGCTGCTGAATTAAAGGGTGCAGAAGGTGCGGTTACTAAGAGAACAGTTAAGGTTCTTTCTAATCTTGCTGTAGATATCACTAAGTGGGTAGATATCACAACAGAAGAAGCTAAGGAATTAGGAATTAACGAAGCTGTTTATTATCCGGTCCTTGCACAGATTTTAGCTGATAATGAGTCACTTGATGATATCAAGGATGCTATTGCTAAGAATACAGCAGACCTTATGCCAAAGCATATTACAGTAGAAGATATTCTTGCATCTATTAATTATAATATGCACCTTGAGTATGGCATTGGATACAAGGATGATATTGATCACCTTGGTAACAGAAGAATAAGAGCTGTTGGTGAATTATTACAGAACCAGTTCAGAATTGGTATTTCAAGAATGGAAAGAGTTGTTCGTGAAAGAATGTCAACTCAGGACTTAAGCGGTATTTCACCACAGTCATTAATCAATATCAAGCCTGTAACAGCAGCTATCAAGGAATTCTTTGGTAGTTCACAGCTTTCTCAGTTTATGGATCAGAATAACCCATTATCTGAGATTACACATAAGAGACGTCTTTCAGCACTTGGTCCTGGTGGTCTTTCGAGAGATCGTGCAGGTTTCGAGGTTCGAGATGTACATTATACACACTATGGTAGAATGTGTCCTATCGAAACACCTGAAGGTCCTAATATCGGTCTTATTAACTCACTTGCTTCATATGCAAGAATTAATGAGTACGGATTTGTTGAAGCACCTTATCGTATAATCGATAAGACAGACCCTAAGAATCCTAGAGTTACAGATGAAGTACATTACTTCACAGCAGATGAGGAAGATGATTTCCATGTAGCACAGGCTAATGCAGAGATAGATGAGAATGGATACTTCGTTAAGAATACAGTATCAGGACGTTACAGAGAAGAAACATCAGAATTCGATAAGAGTATGATTGATCTTATGGACGTATCTCCTAAGATGGTGTTCTCAGTGGCTACATCTATGATACCTTTCCTTCAGAATGATGACTGTACACGTGCCCTTATGGGTTCTAACATGCAGCGTCAGGCGGTGCCTCTTCTTATGACAGAAGCACCAGTAATCGGTACAGGTATAGAGAATAAGACAGCATGTGACTCAGGTGTATGTGTAGTTGCAGAAGAAGATGGTGTTGTACTTTCATCAGAATCTAACAGAATTCTTGTAAAAGAGACAAGTGGAAAGGTTCACGAGTACAAGCTTACAAAGTTCTCAAGAAGTAACCAGAGTAACTGCTATAACCAGAGACCTATCGTATTTAAGGGTGATGAGGTTAAGGCAGGAGATGTTATCGCAGATGGTCCTTCAACATCTAATGGTGAGATTGCCCTTGGTAAGAACCCTCTTATCGGTTTTATGACTTGGGAAGGTTACAACTACGAGGATGCTGTACTTCTTAGTGAGAGATTAGTAAGAGATGATGTTTATACATCAATTCATATAGAAGAATATGATACAGAAGCAAGAGATACTAAGTTAGGACCAGAAGAAATCACAAGAGATTTACCTTCTACAGGTTCAGATGCAGTTAAGGATCTTGATGAAGATGGTATCATCCGTATCGGTGCTGAGGTAAGAGCCGGTGATATCCTTGTTGGTAAGGTTACTCCAAAGGGTGAGACAGAGCTTACAGCAGAAGAAAGACTTCTTAGAGCTATCTTTGGTGAGAAGGCAAGAGAAGTAAGAGATACATCACTTAAAGTTCCACACGGTGCTTATGGTATCGTTGTAGGCGTTAAGGTATTTACAAGAGAAAATGGAGATGAATTAGCTCCAGGTGTTAACAAGAATGTCCGTATCTATATCGCACAGAAGAGAAAGATTTCTGTAGGTGATAAGATGGCTGGTCGTCACGGTAACAAGGGTGTCGTTTCAAGAGTTCTTCCAGTAGAAGATATGCCATTTCTTCCTAATGGCCGTCCACTTGATATTGTACTTAATCCTCTTGGTGTGCCTTCGCGTATGAATATTGGACAGGTGCTTGAAATTCACTTAAGCCTTGCTGCCAAAGTATTAGGTTTTAACGTAGCGACACCTATCTTTGATGGAGCTAACGAGAATGATATTATGGATACACTTGATATGGCCAATGCTTATGCTAATCATCCATTTGATGATGAAGAGCTTGCACGCGAAAAGGCAGATGCAGAAGCTAATGGTGAAGAATATCCTGCTGATATGACAACATTTACTGCTGAATACAAGGATCTTTTAAGAGATGACGTATTCCAGTTCCTTTCAGATAACAGAGCTCACAGAGCTGAATGGAAGGGCGTTCCAATCGGAAGAGATGGTAAAGTAAGACTTCGCGATGGTAGAACAGGTGAATACTTCGATAGTCCGGTTACTATCGGTTTCATGCACTACTTAAAGCTCCATCACCTTGTTGATGATAAGATCCATGCTCGTTCAACTGGTCCTTACTCACTTGTAACTCAGCAGCCACTTGGTGGTAAAGCCCAGTTTGGTGGACAGAGATTCGGAGAAATGGAAGTATGGGCTCTTGAAGCTTATGGTGCATCTTATACACTTCAGGAAATCCTTACTGTTAAATCTGATGATGTTGTTGGTCGAGTTAAGACATATGAAGCTATTATTAAGGGTGAGAACATTCCTGAACCAGGAATTCCTGAATCATTCAAGGTTCTCCTTAAGGAACTTCAGTCACTTGCTCTTGATGTAAGAGTTCTTGATCAGGACAATAACGAAGTTAAGCTTCTTGAAAGTTCAGAATATGAAGTTACAGATTTCAAGAAGGTTCTTGATGATGGTGGTTATAAGAGAAGTAGCCGTGATGAAGAAAATGAATTAAAGAACGCAGGTTATCACGCAGAAAAGCAGGGTGATGACGGTGAGGCAACCATAGAAGAACTCGGATCAGAATATGACGATTTCGATTATGACAGCTTAGATGATGACTATGATGATTACGGTGACGGAAATATAGAAGAATAATAGAAGGGAGCACTATAATGGCAGAAGAGATTAAGTCAAATAAATCAATGAAATTTGATAAAATTCAGATAAAGCTTGCTTCTCCTGAGAGTATTTTAGAGTGGTCTCACGGCGAGGTAACTAAGCCTGAGACTATCAATTACAGAACTTTAAAGCCAGAAAGAGATGGTCTGTTCTGTGAAAGAATATTCGGACCTAGCAAAGACTGGGAGTGTCATTGCGGTAAGTATAAGAAGATTAAAGATAAAGGCATCGTATGTGATAAGTGTGGTGTTGAGGTTACTAAGGCAAGTGTACGTAGAGATCGTATGGGTCATATCCACCTTGCTGCTCCAGTTTCACATATCTGGTATTTCAAGGGAATACCTAGCCGTATGGACCTTATCCTTGATATAGGTCCTAAGAATCTTGAGAAGGTACTTTACTTCGCTTCTTATATCGTAATTGATCCAGGCGAAACAGATATACCATTCAAGAAGATTCTTACAGAAACTGAGTACAGAGATCTTTATGATCAGTATGGTAATACATTCAGAGTTGGAATGGGTGCTGAGGCTATTTTAGAGCTTCTTCACAACGTCAACCTTGAAGAAGAAGTAGCTAAGCTCAAGGAAGAGCTTGCTACTACTACTTCACAGAAGGCTGCAAGACTTATTAAGAGAATTGAAGTTATGGATGCGTTCATTGCTGCTGGTACTAAGCCAGAATGGATGATTCTTACAGAAATTCCAGTTATCCCTCCAGATTTAAGACCTATGGTTCAGTTAGAGGGTGGACGTTTTGCAACATCTGATCTTAATGATCTTTATAGAAGAATTATCAACAGAAATAACCGTCTTGCAAGACTTATTGATCTTGGAGCACCAGAAATCATTGTTCGTAACGAGAAGAGAATGCTTCAGGAAGCTGTTGATGCACTTATAGATAATGGACGTAGAAATGGCCGTCCTGTAACAGGACCTGGTAACAGAGCTCTCAAGTCTTTATCAGACTTATTAAAGGGTAAGCAGGGACGTTTCAGACAGAACCTTCTTGGTAAGCGAGTTGACTACTCAGGACGTTCAGTTATCGTTGTTGGACCAGAACTTAAGATTTATCAGTGTGGTCTTCCTAAGGAAATGGCTATTGAGTTATTCAAGCCATTTGTTATGAGAGAATTAGTAAGGCGTGGTCTTGCTGAGAACATAAAGAAAGCCAAGAAGAGCGTAGAGCATCTTGAGACAGAAGTATGGGATGTACTTGAAGATGTTATCAAAGAGCATCCAGTTATGCTTAACCGTGCTCCTACACTTCACAGACTTGGTATTCAGGCATTTGAGCCAATCCTTGTAGAAGGTAAGGCTATTAAGCTTCATCCACTTGTTTGTACAGCTTTCAATGCCGATTTCGATGGTGACCAGATGGCGGTACATCTTCCATTGTCTGTAGAAGCTCAGGCAGAGTGTAGATTTATGCTTCTTTCACCTAACAACTTACTTAAGCCATCTGATGGTGGTCCTGTTGCTGTTCCTTCACAGGATATGGTACTTGGTATCTACTACCTTACACAGGAAAGACCTGGTGTTAAGGGTGAAGGTAAGATATTCAAGAGTGTTAATGAAGCACTTCTTGCTTATGAGAATGGAATTATAACACTTCATTCTAAGATTAAAGTTAAGATGACTAAGACTAATGCAGCTGGAGAAGAGATTTCAGGTGTTGTAGAGTCTACACTTGGTAGATTTATTTTCAATGAAATACTTCCTCAGGATTTAGGATATGTAGATAGAAGCAAGGAAGAGAATTTACTTCTTCCAGAAGTTGATTTCCATGTAGGAAAGAAACAGTTAAAGGATATTTTACAGCACGTTATCAATACACATGGTACAACAAGAACTGCTGAAGTTCTTGATGATATTAAGGCTATGGGTTACAAGTATTCTACTAGAGCGGCTATGACAGTTTCTATTTCGGAGATGACAGTGCCACCAGTTAAGAAGCAGCTTATAGCTGATGCTGAAAAGAAGGTTGAACAGATTAACATTAACTACAACAGAGGTCGTTCAACTGATGAAGAAAGATATAAGAATGTTATCAGAGTATGGCAGGAAACAGATAAGACATTGCTTGATGCACTTCTTTCTGGTCTTGATAAGTATAATAACATCTTTATGATGGCTGACTCTGGTGCCCGTGGTTCTAACCAGCAGATTAAGCAGCTTGCAGGTATGCGTGGTCTTATGGCAGATACTTCAGGTCATACAATCGAACTTCCAATCAAGTCTAACTTCCGTGAAGGTCTTGATGTACTGGAATACTTCATTTCAGCCCATGGTGCTCGTAAGGGTCTTTCAGATACAGCCCTTAGAACAGCCGATTCAGGTTACCTTACAAGACGTCTTGTAGATGTTTCTCAGGATCTTATTATAAGAGAGACTGATTGCAGCGTTGGTAAGATAATACCTGGTATGTATGTTTATTCATTTGTTAACGATAGAGCTACTAATTCAAGTGATGCCAAGGAAGATATTCTTGAGCCATTACAGGAACGTATTACTGGAAGATATCTTGCAGAAGATATCAAAGACCCGGCTACAGGAGAGATTATCGTTGCAGCTAACCACCTTGTAACTCCTAAGAGAGCTGCAGCTATCATTAAGACTGGTGTAACACAGGTTAAGATAAGAACTATTCTTACTTGCCGTTCACATATCGGTGTATGTGCTAAGTGTTATGGTTCTAACCTTGCAACAGGTCAGGCAGTTCAGATTGGTGAAGCAGTTGGTATTATCGCTGCCCAGTCTATCGGTGAGCCTGGTACACAGCTTACTATGAGAACTTTCCATACTGGTGGTGTTGCCGGTGATAACATTACTCAGGGTCTTCCTAGAGTAGAGGAACTTTTCGAGGCAAGAAAGCCAAAGAGCCTTGCAGTCCTTGCAGAATTCGGTGGTGTTGTTAGCTTCTCTAAGACAGAGAAGAAGACAGATATTGTAATTACTGATGATGAGGGTAACTCAAAAGCTTATCCTGTATCAAGAGATACAAGGGTTAAGGTTCAGGAAGGACAGGTTGTTGTTAAGGGTGAAGAAATCACAGAAGGTTCAGAGAATCCACATGATATCGTTAGAATCCTTGGTGTAAGAGCTGTTCAGGATTATATGCTTCGTGAAGTTCAGAAGGTTTATCGTATTCAGGGTGTTGATATTAATGATAAGCATATTGAACTTATTGTTAGACAGATGCTTAAGAAGATAGTTATTGAATCTGCTGGTGATTCAGATTTCTTACCTGGTTCACAGGTTGATACTCTTGAATTCACAGAGGTTAACGAAAAGCTTGAAGAAGAAGGTAAGAGAAAAGCAACTGGTACACCAATTATTCTTGGTATTACTAAGGCATCACTTGCTACTAATTCATTCCTTTCAGCTGCTTCATTCCAGGAGACAACAAAGGTTCTTACTGATGCAGCTATTAATGGTAAGGTTGACCCACTTATCGGTCTTAAAGAAAATGTTATCATTGGTAAGCTTATACCTGCTGGTACAGGTATGAAGAGATACCAGAATGTTGAACTTGACACAGCAGCAGCTTATGATGAGATTGAAGAGTCAGATGATGAAGTGTTAAGCTTTACTGAAGATTCAGATGAAACACTTGATTTTACAGAAAATGTAGATACATTAGATGCTGATGTCGAAGTTAGCGATGATGCTGATGTAACAGAAGATACAGAAGCGTAAGATAATAAATATAGAAGCCGTTATCCTTAGGAAAGCGGCTTCTTTTTTGTTTTATAAAATATCAATAACAAGGACAGCATAGTAATGTGATATTTTAGTAATATTTCTAATAATAAATTTTTGAAAAACTCTTGACGAATTTATTCTAAAAATATATACTAAATAAGCGTGCGAATAAGCAAGTTCTTATTTATGTACGCTGATTATATAAATGAGCAGTTTAATATGACAGGCTCACGCATTTTTCTTAGTGATTATACTAAGTGCAACCATTCATTATTCTAATTCCGGGAGGTGAAAAAGGAATGCCAACATTTAACCAGTTAGTAAGACAGGGAAGAAAGTCAACAGTTAAGAAGTCTACAGCACCAGCTCTTCAGAAGGGATATAACTCACTTCAGAAGAAGGCTACAGACGTATCTGCACCACAGAAGAGAGGTGTTTGTACAGCTGTTAAGACTGCAACACCTAAGAAGCCTAACTCAGCTCTTAGAAAGATCGCCAGAGTACGTCTTTCTAATGGAATCGAAGTTACTTCATATATTCCAGGTGAGGGCCACAATCTTCAGGAACATAGCGTTGTTCTTATCAGAGGTGGTAGAGTTAAGGATTTACCAGGTACAAGATATCATATCATCAGAGGTACACTTGATACAGCAGGTGTAGCAAAGAGAAGACAGGCACGTTCTAAGTACGGTGCTAAGAGACCTAAGGATGCTAAATAATTCATAAAGAATTAAGCATCATAAGTCTGTGATTGATTTACATGGTAAGTCAGAATATTTGCAGATTATTGCATACAATAATTTACGAACAATTAAATTAATTAGTGCCGGAGTTAGATTAATCCGAAGGTTGCAGGTTTAAGATATACGGCGCGAACACAATTTAATTTGTGAGTACCGATGAATTAATGAAACGTCGTGATGTGTCAGGCTGATGAAGCTGTAAGGCGTTCATTAGTGCTAACAATGACGACAATACAATGTTAAGGAGGGAAGAACCGTGCCACGTAAAGGACATACTCAGAAGAGAGATGTATTAGCAGATCCTATTTACAATAACAAGGTGGTTACTAAGCTTATCAACAACATTATGCTTGATGGTAAGAGAGGAGTAGCACAGAAGATTGTATACGGAGCATTTGACAGAGTCGCAGCTAAGACTGAAAGACCTGCTTTAGAAGTATTCGAAGAGGCTATGAACAATATTATGCCAGTTCTCGAAGTAAAGGCTAGACGTATCGGTGGAGCAACATACCAGGTACCTATCGAAGTTAAGCCAGATAGAAGACAGGCTTTAGCTCTTCGTTGGATGACAACATTCTCAAGAGCAAGAGGCGAGAAGACTATGGAAGAAAGACTCGCTAATGAGATTCTTGATGCAGCTAATAACACAGGTGCATCTGTAAAGAGAAAAGAAGATATGCACAAGATGGCAGAAGCAAACAAGGCTTTTGCTCATTACAGATTCTAATAATAATTATAGGAGGTTTTATCCATGGCTGGAAGAGAATATCCATTGGAGAGAACCAGAAATATCGGAATTATGGCTCATATTGATGCTGGTAAGACAACATTAACAGAGCGTATCCTTTATTATACTGGTGTTAACCACAAGATTGGTGATACTCATGAAGGTACTGCTACTATGGACTGGATGGCCCAGGAGCAGGAAAGAGGTATCACAATCACTTCAGCTGCTACAACATGTCACTGGACACCTGAAAAAGAAGGTAAGCCAGATAAGACACAGCCAGAGTACCGTATTAATATTATTGATACTCCTGGTCACGTTGATTTCACAGTTGAAGTTGAGCGTTCACTTAGAGTACTTGATGGTGCTGTAGGTGTATTCGATGCACAGAACGGTGTTGAACCACAGTCAGAGAACGTATGGCGTCAGGCTGATAAGTACAACGTACCACGTATGGCATTTATGAACAAGATGGATAAGATGGGTGCAGATTTCTTCGGATCATGCAACCAGCTTATTACTAAGCTTGGAAAGAACCCTGTACTTGTACAGATTCCTATCGGTAAGGAAGACGAGTTCAAGGGTATCATCGACTTATTTGAAATGAAGGCTTATATCTTCAATGGCGATAAGGGTGATGATATTGAAGTTGGTGAAATTCCAGCTGATTTAAAGGATCAGGCAGAAGAATACCACGATAAGCTTATCGAGCAGTGTGCTGAACTTGATGAAGACCTTATGGAGAAGTTCTTTAATGATGAAGAGCTTACAGTTCCAGAATTAAAGGCAGCTTTAAGAAAGGGTACTATCGAAGGTACAGCTATTCCTTGTCTTTGCGGTACAGCTTACAAGAACAAGGGTGTTCAGAAGCTTCTTGATGCAGTTATCGAATATATGCCAGCTCCTACAGATATCCCAGATATCACAGGTGTTGATGAAGACGGTAATGAAGTGACTAGAAAGTCATCTGATGATGAACCTTTCTCAGCTCTTGCATTCAAGATTATGACAGATCCATTCGTTGGTAAGTTAGCATTCTTCAGAGTTTACTCAGGTACATTAAACGGTGGTTCATATGTACTTAATGCTAATAAGAACAAGAAGGAAAGAGTTGGACGTATTCTTCAGATGCACGCCAACCAGAGAAAAGAAATAGATAAGGTTTACTCAGGAGATATCGCTGCTGCAGTAGGTCTTAAGATAACAGTTACAGGTGATACAATCTGTGATGAGCAGCATCCAGTTATCTTAGAGTCTATGGAATTCCCAGAGCCAGTTATCGAACTTGCTATTGAGCCAAAGACTAAGAATGACCAGGGTAAGATGGGTGAAGCTTTAGCAAAGCTTGCTGAAGAAGATCCTACATTCCGTGCTCATACAGATCAGGAAACAGGTCAGACAATCATCGCTGGTATGGGTGAGCTTCACCTTGATATCATCGTTGACAGACTTCTTCGTGAATTCAAGGTAGAAGCTAATGTAGGTGCACCTCAGGTTGCTTACAGAGAATGCTTTACAAAGCCAGTTGATATCGATAGCAAATATGCTAAGCAGTCAGGTGGACGTGGTCAGTATGGTCACTGTAAAGTACGTTTCTCACCACTTGAAGCTAACGTTGATAAGTTCGATGTTGAGACAAAGAATACAGTATTAATTAATGAACCTCCAGTTCTCTTCTGTGAGTCTTCAGTAGTTGGTGGTGCTATTCCTAAGGAATACATTCCTTCAGTTGCTGATGGTATCAGAGAAGCTGCTAACTCAGGTATCTTAGCTGGATTCCCAGTTCTTGGACTTAGAGCAGATATCTATGATGGATCTTATCATGAAGTCGATTCATCAGAAATGGCATTCCACATTGCTGGTTCTATGGCATTCAAGGATGCTATGGCTAAGGCAGCTCCAGCACTTCTTGAGCCTATTATGAAGGTTGAAGTTACAATGCCAGAAGAATATATGGGTGATGTTATCGGTGATATCAACTCACGTAGAGGACGTATTGAAGGTATGGAAGACATCAGTGGTGGTAAGATGGTTAAGGCTTTCGTTCCACTTTCAGAGATGTTCGGATATGCTACAGACCTTCGTTCTAAGACACAGGGTCGTGGTAACTACTCTATGTTCTTCGATAAGTATGAGCAGGCTCCAAAGTCTGTTCAGGACAAGGTTATCGCTTCAAGAGCTAAATAATTAGTCTTTAAGTGATATATGATAGTTAGAAGTGTCTGGCTGATGTCAGATGACTTAATAATTATCTTAATTATATAATGTACTGCGGAATACGGGTTACTGTATTTCGCAGTGGTATATATCAGGCAGATTTGTGTATATAATAAATATGTAAATTTGCCGTATAATTCAGATAAAAGTATTGGTTTACTATGCTTTTACTCAAAATATAGTTGAAATATTCTTTAAAAGATAATATAATAGATTTCAGCTATGAGAAGTCTGCTTGCAGACAAATATTCTATTTAATTAATTAGGAGGATTTTAAACAATGGCAAAGGCTAAATTTGAAAGAACAAAACCACATTGCAACATTGGTACAATTGGACACGTAGATCACGGTAAGACAACTCTTACAGCTGCTATCACAAAGACTCTTCATGAGAGACTTGGTACAGGTGAAGCTGTTGCATTTGAAAATATTGATAAGGCTCCAGAAGAAAGAGAAAGAGGTATCACAATCTCTACAGCTCACGTTGAGTACGAAACAGAGAAGAGACACTATGCACACGTTGACTGCCCAGGCCATGCTGATTATGTAAAGAACATGATTACTGGTGCTGCTCAGATGGATGCTGCTATCCTCGTTGTTGCTGCTACTGATGGTGTTATGGCTCAGACAAGAGAGCATATCCTTCTTGCTCGTCAGGTTGGCGTTCCTTACGTAGTAGTATTCATGAACAAGTGTGATATGGTTGATGATCCAGAACTTCTTGAATTAGTTGATATGGAAATCAGAGAACTTCTTAACGAATATGATTTCCCAGGCGATGATACACCAATCATCCAGGGTTCAGCTCTTAAGGCTCTTGAAGATCCAAACAGCGAATGGGGTGATAAGATTCTTGAACTTATGCACACAATCGATGAGTATGTTCCAGATCCACAGAGAGATACAGATAAGCCATTCCTTATGCCTATCGAAGATATCTTCTCTATCACAGGTCGTGGTACAGTTGCTACTGGTAGAGTAGAAAGAGGTGTTCTTAAGGTTAACGAGGAAGTTGAAATCGTTGGTATCCACGAAGACATCCGTAAGGTTGTTGTAACTGGTATCGAAATGTTCAGAAAGCTCCTTGATGAAGCAGAACCAGGTGATAACATTGGTGCTCTTCTTAGAGGTGTTCAGAGAGATGAGATCCAGAGAGGACAGGTTCTTTGTAAGCCAGGTTCAATCACACCACACCACAAGTTTACAGCTCAGGTTTACGTATTAACAAAGGACGAAGGTGGACGTCATACTCCATTCTTCAACAACTACAGACCACAGTTCTACTTCAGAACAACTGATGTTACTGGTGTTTGCGAACTTCCAGCTGGTACAGAAATGTGCATGCCTGGTGATAACGTAGAAATGACAGTTGAACTTATCCATAACGTAGCTATGGAGCAGGGTCTTCGTTTCGCTATCCGTGAGGGTGGTAGAACAGTTGGTTCTGGTGCTGTTGCTACAATCATTGAATAATTGTTATTTATTATAGTAATTTTAAGGGTTTCCGAGATTTTTCGGAAGCCCTTTTTTGTTCTGAAATAAATGAAAAAATAGCAAAATAAGTTTAATAGCGGTGACTAAACGATGTCATAAAACAAATAATCTTTAAACAAAATTGAAACAAATAATATTCTATTTTGTAAATACTATGTCTTCTTCGGCATAGATCCTAATAAGCGATGATTACTCTATAAATTTAATTTTGTCATTTTTGATACAAGAAAGGATTGCTGTTACAGCATCAGACTCATTTATAAAATCTACAGTTTATCAATAGTAGGTCTTATTTATAATATGGTTGGTTGTTAATAGAGTATTTCAACAGGAAATCACACAGGTGCTATTGTCAATTTACGAGGAACAAGTTAGAAAAAATTTATCATAATAAATAAGTGAAAGTAAAATTATTAAATATTTTTTTAATGTTTATAAGACTATATAAATGATATGATGTGAGTGTCAAAAGTAAATTTTGTCACTCACCGTTGTATCAGGATTGCTACATTGCTATGCAATTCATACATACGTCATAATATAACAGACAAAAAAAGAAGCAACTGTAAAACGAGTTGGTAGATAAAATACAAAATAGAATAATAGATTAAAGGGGTAAAAAGGTATGACTGCTAAAGAACTTATGAAACAATGTGAAGCTGAAGAGAAAGAATTGAAATTCAGAGAGTTTTCATCAGAAACAGCACTTGCAATTGGGATGGCACTTATAGAAGAAGCGAAAAAACGTGACAATAAAATATGTATAGATATTGCAATAGCCGGAAGAAGATTGTTTCATTATTCCAGTGATGGTAATGCTGTAAGTAATGATATTATGATTGAGCGTAAGAAAAAGACGGCGATGCATACTGGACATAGTTCATTATGGGCACACTATATGCTTGAGGATTGCGGTATGAATATTAAAGAAAAATGGGCTTTAGAACCATCAGAGTATGCACAGGTAGGAGGCGCGTTTCCAATAAGACTTGAGAATTGCCAGACAGTAATAGGTACAATAACATGCTCTGGTTTTAATCATGAACAGGATCATAGTATTATTATAGATGTTTGTAGAAAACTGAAAAGAGAAAGTGTTTTGTAAATTAATTGATATTATTTATTTTCAGGAGGTATGAAGCTTATATGGGTAAGTATCATTTTATAATAATAGGCTCAGGCTGGCGTTCACTTTATTATGTCAGAATAGCAAAAGCAATGCCGGATATATTACGTCTTGATGCGATGTATTGCAGGACACAGGAAAAAGCAGATAAGATGGCAGAAGAATTCAGTATACACACTACAACTTCTATAGAAGAGTGTGTAGGTTATAAACCGGATTTTGCTGTTGTAGCAGTGAATAAAACAAGTATCTGTGATGTTTCAATAGAATGGATGGATAGAGGAATAACTGTTCTATCTGAGACACCAGCAGCATTGGATATGGATTCGCTTAAAAAGTTATACAGATATCATATGTCTGATGATAAAACAGATAAGAAACAGGTTGTTGCTGAACAATACAGGGAATATCCATATAATAAAGCACGGATTAATCTTGTTAATAGTGGTGTACTTGGCGATATCAGTTGTCTGAATATATCCATTGCACACGAATATCACGGTTTCAGTCTTATAAGAGCATATCTTGGTATAAAACCGGATGAAAACTACACGGTGTCAGGTAAAATATATGAATTTCCGACAACTCAGACACTTACGAGATATGACAAATTTACAGATGGCAGAACAGCTCCTAAAAAAAGATGTGTAGCAGTATTTGAGTTTGAGAGCGGAAAGGTTGCATGGTATGATTTTGACTCTGAGCAGTATCGCTCACCTATCAGAAAGAATATGATAAAGGTGCAGGGGGTCAGAGGGGAACTTATTAACAATGAGCTGTATTATCTTGATGAAAATAATCTCGGTAGAAAAGAAACAATAGTAACGGATATTAATAAGGTTATGACGGGTAACGGCAATCCTAATTTGGCACAAGTCAATGAAATTAAGAAAATAGCATTTGGTGATAAAATACTATATGAACCGGTATGGGGGTTAAGAGGTCTGTCAGAAGATGAAACAGCAATTGCCACACTTATGTGCAAAACAGCTGAATATAGCAGAGGACAGGCATTGCCGCCTTATAGCTTGGAAAATGCCTTGGCAGATGCGTATGCGGCAATATTGCTTGATGAAGCAGTAAGGACAAGTAATAAGGTAAGTAGCTGTATTGAAAAGATATGTATAGCTAAAAATAAATATCTTAATAATATATTGTGAATTCAGAAAATATTTGTTAAAGAAGTAGAAAGGAATATTACATATTATGTCAGATAAAATATTAAGAGCAGCTCTTATAGGTGTTGGAAATATGGGAAAAAAATATGTACAGATGATAGTATCAGGTGAGGTATCCAATATAAAACTAACAGCAGTAGTTATACGAAGAGATGAACTTATGGAATGGGGAGAGACTCTTGTAAATACTGATGGTGAATATGTGAAAATATTCAGAAGTGCAGATGATATGTTTAAAGCAGAAGATGTAGATACATTATTTGATGCAGTAATTATAGCAACTCCTCATAAAACGCATGCTAAGCTTGCGGTACAGGCATTTTCGCTAGGAAAGGATGTCTTGTGCGATAAGCCGGCAGCATCAGATATAGGAGAAGCACTTACTATGAATGAAGCAGCTAAAAAGAGTGGAAGAATATATGGTATGGTGTTTCATCAGAGATTATATCCTAAGTATATGAAGATTAAGAGTATGATTGATGCAGGTGAGCTGGGAGAACTAAGAAGGGTGAATCTTATTAATTCAAGATATTTAAGAACATCATATTATCATCATTCTGGCGCATGGAGAAGTAGTTTTACAGGTGAAGGCGGCGGCGCACTTATTAACCAGGGACAGCATATTCTTGATATGTTCCAGTATCTTTTTGGTATGCCGCAGAGAATGTTTGCACTTATACCATTTGGCAAATATAATGATTTTGCAGTAGATGATGAAGATACTATTATTATGGATTATGATAATGGCATGACGGCTTCATTTGTACTGACAACAGGAGAAGCGTGTCATGAAGAAAGACTGGAAATAATAGGAACAAAAGCAAAGCTGTTGCTTGAAGATAATACACTTACTATAACAAGACATCAGGATGTAGAAGAGTATATAAAAACGGAGATGGTTAATTCAAGGGAAAATATGCAATATGTGAAAGAAACAATTGAGTTTCCAAAGGCACCAGAGCCATATACAGAGCTGCTTGAAAGATTTGCCAGAGCTTCTTTAGAACATAATGATACATATCTTGTGGCGAAAGGAGATGAAGGAATCAATTCCCTGATGTTGTGTGCAGGAGCTTATTATTCAGCATGTAATGGTATCCAGGTTAAGCTTCCGGTTGGCGCGGAGGATTATAGCAGACTTATGGAAGAACTGATTATGAAGGAAAAGAGCATAAAGAATAATATATAAAAAATAATACAAGAAAAATAATATAATAAAATATAGTATAAAATGCTGCCACATAAAATGGCAGCATTTTAATTGGTAATTAATATTCAGAACCGCACCATCTTCCAGAAGCTCCACAAGGAAGCACAAGTCCGTTAGCGGATACAGGAAGTCCGACTTCATTAGAACTACAGTAGCCGTCAAAATCTTTAAGTTCTGTGCTTAACATATAAGTAAGAACTGCTGGCTGAAGTCCTGTTGTGTAGGAGTTGATAAGGAAGAATAATGGCTTGTCAGAAAGAAGCTTTGCACACAGCTTAACAAGTGGGTGTATAGCTTCTTCTATTTTCCATATCTCGCCCTTAGGACCTCTGCCATATGATGGAGGGTCCATAATAATAGCATCGTAGTGATTGCCACGTCTTATTTCTCTTTCAACAAATTTAACACAGTCATCGACTATCCAGCGGATAGGCTTGTCAATAAGTCCTGATGATGTGGCATTTTCTTTAGCCCACGCAATTATTCCCTTAGAGGCATCAACGTGTGTAACATGAGCACCAGCGGCTGCACAGGCAAGAGTAGCACCACCAGTGTAGGCAAACAAGTTAAGAACCTTTATCTGTCTGTCAGGTTCATTATCTTTAGCTTTCTTTATAATTTCAGAGAACCAGTCCCAGTTGGCTGCCTGCTCAGGGAATATTCCTGTGTGCTTAAAGCTGAATGGCTTTAAGTTAAATGTAAGAGGAACATCAACAGAAGGACTTTCGTATTTTATTGTCCAGCTTTGTGGCAGGTCGAAGAATTCCCATTCGCCGCCTCCCTTAGAGCTTCTGTGATAATGTCCATTCATATGTTTCCATCTGTTGTCGTTCTTAGGAGTGTCCCATATAACCTGTGGGTCTGGGCGGACAAGAATGTAATCGCCCCAGCGTTCAAGCTTTTCTCCACAGGATGTATCTATAACTTCATAATCTTTCCAATTATCTGCAACAAACATATTGTAATTAAGTCCTTTCTTGTTTAAGCATATATATTAAGTATATAACAGATTGTATGGTTGGGGCAATCAAAAAGTACAGCGATTAGGATATAATTAACGTATGGTAGTGTATAATAATCATTTAATACAGTGATTAGGATATAATTAATGTGCGGCGGTATGTAATATGTTAAATGTATAGTTGTGCATATATTGCGTAACTTGAAAAATATACCATTTTACTGTAACATATAACAGACAAAAAATATAAATTGTTATATGGTATTAGTGTTAAAAGTAACTATTGATAATTGCATAATATATAAGGAAAGGAAAATGCACATTTGAAAAATATATCTTTTAAAACAGCAAAGAATGATATTATAGCAGGAATTATTGTGGCGTTAGTGTCAATACCAATATCTATGGGGTATGCCCAGATAGCAGGGCTTCCAGCGGCATATGGACTGTATGGTTCGCTTATACCAGTGCTTATATATGCTTTTACAACAACATCACCACAGTTCGTATTTGGTGTAGATGCAACGCCGGCGGTGCTTGTAGGTGGTACGTTATCGGCACTTGGCGTTACTTCAGGCTCTGAGGAAGCGATGAAGCTTGTGCCGGTCATTACATTTGTTGTTGCAATATGGCTCTTGATATTCAGTCTTATTAAAGCAGGACGAATAGTTAATTACATATCAACGCCGGTTATGGGAGGTTTTATAAGTGGAATTGGTATTACAATAATACTTATGCAGGTTCCAAAGCTGTTTGGTGGTTCTGCAGGTACAGGAGAACTTATTGAACTGGGTATCCACATATGGGGACAGCTTCAATATTTTAATGTGTTATCGGCAGTTCTTGGATTTGGAACAGTTGTAATTATACTTGTTGCAAAGAAATATATTCCGAAGTTTCCAATGTCGGTTGTGCTTATGGTGCTTGGTGCAATGGCAACAGCATTTATACACATTGACAGATTAGGTGTTAAGCTTCTGCCTCACGTTGATTCGGGATTTCCGAAGCTTATGGTACCCGATTTTACATTATTAAAGACAGATACATCAGATATAATTATACTTGGACTTACCTGTGCACTTGTTATTATGGCACAGACACTGCTTGCCACTAATAACTATGCCAACAGATATGGATATAAGGTTGATAATAACAGAGAGGTGCTTGCTTATTCTTTAGCCAATATAGCTTCTTCGGTATCAGGAAGCTGCCCTCTTAACGGAAGCGTATCAAGAACAGGTATAGCTGACCAGTTTGGCTGTAAATCACAGCTTATGTCAGTTACAGCTTCAATTACAATGCTTGTTGTCGTGCTTTTTGCGACACCTGTGCTTGAATATCTTCCTGTGCCTATTCTTACAGGAATTGTCGTTGCTGCACTTATCGGAATAGTTGAATATAAGCTTGCTGATAAACTTAGAAAAGTCAACAGGGCGGAGTTCTTTATATTTCTTGCGGCTATGTTTGGCGTATTATTATTTGGAACTATATATGGCGTTATTATAGGTGTTATTCTTTCATTTATAGCGGTAATAATAAGGGCAGTTGTTCCTCCAAGATCATTTCTTGGCTGTATACCAGGACACGAGGGTTTCTATAATCTTAACCGTAACAAGAACGCTTTGCAGATAGAACACACATTATTATATAGATTCAGTGGTAATCTTTTCTTTGCAAATGTGTCTACATTTTTGCAGGATATAGAAAATGCCATAAATGATGATACAAAGATTATAATAGTTGATGCGAGCGGTATCGGAAGCATAGATATAACAGCAGCAGACAGGCTTGTATCATTTAATAAAATATTAAAGGGTAAAGGAATACATTTTTATATAACTGAGCACGTTGACCATGTAAATGACCAGTTAAGGCAGTTGGGTGCTGGCTGTCTTGTTGAGGAAGGTGTCACAAGAAGAACAATATCGCTTGCTTTAAGAGATGCCGGTGTTGACAGGCCTTATCCGCTTGTTGGCAGTCCTGAGCAGGTTGCTGTACACGAGGATTTTATTGAGGATAACGAAAGGCTTGCAGAGATAGAGTGGGCGTTTGGCAAGGACGCCGCAGAATGGCTTGATAAATATGCCGTACAGGTTACAGATGACATTACAAGCAGTATTGATGTGGGGTCATCTGAGTTTGCGGAAAATGTTCTTGATAAGGCGGAAAGCAAGAATGCCTGGGGTAGAATTGGCTTATTTGATGAAGATGAACTTCTTGAGAGAGTTGAAATGCACTTATCTGAGCTTGCACAGAACAGCAATGCAGAAGAGTTAGAGGAGCATATTGAACAGAGAAGATTAAGGCTTGAGGCTAAGATTGCGAAGTTAAATCCGGATGCGTTAAAGCATTTAAGGGAACATAGAAAAGAAGTGTTACAGAGATTTAAAGAGAACAATCCAGAAGCGTATGCTCATATGATACAGCATAGAAAGGAACATATAAGCAGGCTGGAGAAAGAAAAGCCGGAGCTTGCTGCTAAGATGAAGGAATTCTATAAGCTTGATGATTAAACTGTCATATATCATTATATATAAGGGAAGGTTTTTATTGTGAATATATTAAATGTTGAAAAAGTGAGCAAAGCATTTGGTGAGAAAGTGCTTCTTGACAATGTCACACTTGGGATTAATAAGGGTGACAAGATCGGAATTATAGGAGTTAATGGAACTGGAAAGTCTACACTGCTTAAAATAATTGCCGGCATTGAAGAACCTGATGAGGGTAATATTATAAAAGGAAGAAAAGTTACTGTTACATATCTTGCACAGTCACCAGATTATATTAAAGATGAAAATGTACTTTCATATGTGCTTCGTGGCAAAGATTCATCGAATGAGCCAAAGGCGAAGGAAATACTTAATAAGCTGGGCATAGATGTATATGATGCTCCTATGGACAAGCTATCTGGTGGACAGAAAAAGAGGGTTGCATTGGCGAAAGTGTTAGTTGAACCTACAGAGGTACTTATACTTGATGAGCCGACTAATCATCTGGATAATGATATGGTTGTGTGGCTTGAGCGGTATATCAAGGCATTTAAGGGTGAACTTCTTATGGTAACGCACGACAGGTATTTCCTTGACAATGTAACTAACAAGATAGTTGAGATAGACCACGCAGATCTTTACAGTTATGACTCTAATTATTCAGGATTCCTTGAATTAAAGACTGAAAGAGAACAGATGGAAAGAGCTACAGAGGCTAAAAGACAGAACACATTAAGAAGAGAACTTGAGTGGATAAGGAGAGGCTGTCAGGCACGTTCAACCAAACAGCAGGCAAGAATAGATCGTTTTGAAGATATGAAAGAAGCTTCAAGACAGGCAAGAGCTAAGTTTGACAAAAGCCTTATGGATATGAGCTCTGTAAGCAGACGTCTTGGAAGAAAGACAATAGAACTTAACAATATAACTAAAGCTTATAATGGACACACATACATTAATGATTTTACATACATTTTCTTAAGGGATGACCGAATAGGCATAATTGGAAGCAATGGCTGTGGCAAGTCTACACTTATGAAGATAATAACAGGACAGATACAGCCTGACAGTGGAAGTGTTGAGATAGGCAATACAGTTCATATAGGCTATTTTATGCAGGAGAATGAGCCTCTTGATGAGAATCAGACAGTGCTTGAGTTCGTAAGAAGCATAGGCGAGTATGTGCAGACGGTTGATGGAAAAGCAACAGCAAGCCAGATGTGTGAGAAGTTCCTGTTCCCGCCTAAGCAGCAGTGGACACCAATAAGAAAGCTGTCTGGAGGAGAAAAGAGAAGACTGTATCTTTTGAGTGTGCTTATGAGCGCACCTAATGTACTCATACTTGATGAGCCAACCAATGACCTGGATATTGAAACGCTTGAAGTATTAGAGGATTATCTTGATGGGTTTGCAGGGATTGTAATTACTGTTTCTCACGATAGATATTTTCTTGACAGGACGGTTGATAGAATATTTGCATTTGAGGCTGGAGGCCACCTTACACAGTATGAAGGAGGTTATTCAGACTATAAAGAAAAATGTGTTTCTTCTATATATAATGCGTCAGAAAATGGAGTTTCAAAAAGTAATTTATCATTAGGCAGTAATAGTGTAGTGGCAGGTGTAGATGTAACAGCAGGAGGCACGGCAGCAGGAAGAGTATCAGGTGGCGATACGGATAGTGTGCAGAAGGCTGTATCTGGCAGTAAGACACTTACAAGCAAGGAATATAATAAGTCAAGAAGCGAACGTCTTAAGTTTACTTATAAGGAACAGAAAGAGTACGAAACTATTGATGATGATATAGCGGCATTGGAAAATGATATAGAAAGAATAGATGCAGAGATGTCTAAGTGTGCAACTGATTACGGAAAGCTTAATGACTTATCTAAGGAGAAGGCTGAAAAAGAACAACAGCTTGAGGAAAAGATGGACAGGTGGGTATATCTTAATGACCTTGCGGAAAGAATTGCAAATCAGTAAAAGGTGTGTGTAAATAAAGCAGAAATGTTTATAAATATTCATTAAATAATGCATATTGTGGATAAATAACAACTAAAATGGATAATAATTAAACCAGAAAAATATTACATGATTGTACTAAAAAAAAAACAATAAAATAATATTTTTCTGGTTGATTTTATAGTAGGGGTAGTGTATATTAATACTTGCTGTGACATTGATAGCGTAGAAGCGTGAGGTTGCTATCCGTGAGGGTAGGTTTTCCGTGGAGCGAATGTCAAGGCCGGTAAGTCCGGCGAAGAATCTGGCGACAAGTCACTGTACCTAATATCATCTGCAAGATGCAGAAATGACACGTTGGTTAATCGGGATATACCAATAGCGGTTTCTCGATACGCGTGGGAGTGTGTACAGTCACCGCTTGTCGTGCTTAAACAATAAAGTGCGAAGGAGGCGACTTTTTTTATGGCAAATCAGGTAATAAGAATTACACTGAAAGCTTATGATCATCAGTTAATCGATCAGTCAGCTAAGAAAATCATCGAAACTGCTAAGAAGACAGGAGCAAATGTGAGTGGTCCAGTACCTCTTCCAACAAAGAAGGAAGTAGTTACAATACTTAGAGCTGTTCACAAGTATAAGGATTCAAGAGAACAGTTTGAACAGAGAACTCATAAGAGACTCATCGATGTATTATCACCATCTCAGAAGACTGTAGATGCATTATCTAAATTAGAAATGCCAGCTGGTGTATTCATCAACCTTAAGGTAATGAACTAATCATTACACAATTTTTCATTATTATTTAAGAGCAATAATCCTAAGGGTTTAATATAGAAGTAACGATACACGAAAGTGTAGCACAGTGGTGCGGGTTCCACTTATATTAGCTGTTCTAGGATGACAGGATGCGCTGTGCAAGCGTTATATATCGGGCGTTGAAACCGAAAGAAAGCCGCAGGTTTTTCTTTCAGATGAATATGCTCGAGCGAGCATATTCATCTTGTCCGCTGTAGATTAAACAGGAGGAATATCAATGAAGAAGGCAATTTTAGCTACAAAAGTCGGAATGACTCAAATCTTCAATGAAGACGGTGTTTTAACACCTGTAACTGTTCTTCAGGCTGGTCCTTGTGTTGTAACACAAGTTAAGACAGTAGAGAACGACGGTTACGATGCAGTTCAGGTTGGTTTTGCTGACATTAGAGAAAAGTTAGTAAACAAGCCTGTTAAAGGACATTTTGATAAGGCAGAGGTTCCTTACAAGAGATTCTTAAGAGAATTCAAGTTTGAAAATGCTTCAGAATACTCAGTAAAGGATGAAATCAAAGCTGATATCTTCGCAGCAGGCGATAAGGTAGATGCAACTGCTATTTCAAAGGGTAAAGGTTTCCAGGGCGCAATCAAGAGATTAGGCCAGTCAAGAGGACCTATGGCTCATGGTTCTAAGTTCCACAGACATCAGGGTTCAAACGGATCAGCAACAACACCTGGTAGAGTATTCAAGGGAAAAGGAATGCCTGGACATATGGGTTCTAAGAGAATCACAATCCAGAATCTTGAAGTAGTAAGAGTTGATGTTGAAAACAACGTAATCTTAGTTAAGGGTGCTGTACCTGGACCTAAGAAATCATTAGTAACACTGAAAGAAACAGTAAAGGCTAGCAAGTAGTTTTTACTAAGGAAGGAGGACCACACAGATGGCAAACGTATCTGTTTACAATATTGAAGGCAAGGAAGTTGGCTCAATCGAATTAAACGATGCAGTATTTGGTGTTGAAGTTAATGAACATCTTGTACACATGGCAGTAGTTAACCAGCTTGCAAATAATCGTCAGGGAACACAGAGCGCTAAGACACGTTCAGAAGTTTCTGGTGGCGGAAGAAAACCTTGGAGACAGAAGGGAACTGGTCATGCAAGACAGGGTTCTACAAGAGCTCCACAGTGGACAGGCGGCGGTATCGTATTTGCACCAAAGCCAAGAGATTATTCATTCAAGATGAATAAGAAGGAAAAGAGAATCGCTCTTCTCTCTGCATTATCTTCAAAGGTTGCAGAAAGCAAGATCGTTGTACTTGATGAGTTCAAGTTAGATGAAATCAAGACAAAGAAGTTCGTAGAAGTTATGAACAACTTAAAGGTTGAAAACGCATTAGTAGTTCTTGAAGGAGAGAACAAGAACGTAGTTCTTTCAGGAAGAAACATTCCTTCAGTTAAGGTTACAGCTACTAACGAAATCAACACATATGACGTACTTAAGTACACAACATTAGTTGTTACTAAGGCCGCTGTAGAGAAATTAGAGGAGGTGTATGCATAATGGCAAACGTACAGTATTATGATGTAATCCTCAAACCAGTTATAACAGAAAAGTCTATGGCTGATATGGCAGACAAGAAGTATACATTCTTAGTTCATACAGATGCTAACAAGACTATGATTAAAGAAGCTGTTGAAAAGATGTTCGAAGGAACAAAGGTTGCCAGCGTTAACACAATGAACAGCGTTGGCAAGAAGAAGAGAAGAGGAAGAACAGTTGGTACAACTGCTAAGACTAAGAAGGCAATTGTTCAGTTAACAGCTGATAGCAAAGATATCGAAATCTTTGAAGGACTTTAAGATTTAGCAACATTTAATAGTGTAGAAAACAATATTACACAAGCTCGAAAGGAGAGAATATAATGGGAATTAGAACTTATAACCCATATACACCTTCCAGAAGAAACATGACTGGATCAGATTTCTCAGAAATCACAAAGACAACTCCTGAGAAATCATTACTCGCTAAGAAGAGTAAGACTGCTGGCCGTAACAACCAGGGTAAGATCACTGTTAGACATCATGGTGGTGGAAACAGACAGAAATATAGATTAATAGATTTCAAGAGAAATAAAGAAGGCGTTCCTGCAAAGGTTATCGGTATCGAGTACGATCCTAACAGAACAGCTAATATCGCACTTATCTGCTACGCAGATGGTGAGAAATCATATATCCTTGCTCCACAGGGATTAACAGATGGCATGACAGTACAGAATGGTGCTGGTGCTGAAGTAAGAGTTGGTAACTGCTTACCACTTACAGAGATTCCTGTAGGTACACAGGTACACAACATTGAGTTATATCCAGGTAAGGGTGGACAGCTTGTTCGTTCTGCTGGTAACTCAGCTCAGTTAATGGCTAAGGAAGGCAAGTATGCAACATTAAGACTTCCTTCTGGCGAAATGAGAATGGTACCAATTATCTGCCGCGCAACAATCGGTGTTGTAGGTAATGGAGATCACAACCTTATTAATCTTGGTAAGGCTGGACGTAAGAGACATATGGGTATCAGACCTACAGTTCGTGGTTCTGTTATGAACCCTAACGACCATCCACACGGTGGTGGTGAAGGTAGAGCACCAGTTGGTCGTCCAAGCCCAATGACACCTTGGGGTAAGCCTGCTATGGGTCTTAAGACTCGTAAGAAGAAAAAAGCTTCTAACAAGCTTATCGTAAGAAGAAGAGATGGAAAGGCTATTAAGTAATTAATAGTACATTTTAATTAACATTTAACTAAGATTTGATAGATTATAAGGAGGTTTCAACCTATGGCTCGTTCACTTAAAAAAGGACCATTCGCGGACGAAAGCTTACTTAAGAAGGTAGATGCATTAAACGCATCAAACGACAAGCAGGTTATTAAGACATGGTCACGTCGTTCAACAATTTTCCCTTCATTCGTAGGCCATACAATTGCAGTTCATGACGGAAGAAAGCATGTTCCTGTATATGTTACAGAGGATATGGTTGGTCATAAGCTCGGTGAGTTCGTTGCTACAAGAACTTACAGAGGACACGGCAAAGACGAAAAGAAGAGTAGATAATTTGTATTATTTGAAAGGAGGTTTAATCGATGGCTAAAGGACATAGATCCCAGATTAAACGTGAAAGAAACGCTGTTAAGGACACAAGACCAAGCGCAAAGTTATCTTACGCAAGAGTATCTGTTCAGAAGGCTTGTTTCGTATTAGATGCTATTAGAGGCAAGAGCCTTGAAGAAGCACTTGGTATCGTTATGTACAACCCAAGATATGCTTCATCACTTATAGAGAAGTTATTAAAGTCAGCTGCTGCTAATGCAGAGAACAATAACGGTATGGACCCAAGCAAGTTATATGTAGAAGAATGCTACGCTAACAAGGGACCAACAATGAAGAGAGTCCATCCAAGAGCACAGGGTAGAGCTTATAGAATCGAAAAGAGAATGAGCCATATCACTGTAATATTAAATGAAAGATAATTGCATTTCCTAAAGAATAGAAAGGAGATTTTATGGGACAGAAAGTTAATCCTCATGGTTTAAGAGTCGGCGTTATCAAAGACTGGGACTCTAAGTGGTATGCAGAAGAAACTTTTGCAGATAACCTTGTAGAAGATTATAACATTAGAAAATTCCTTAAGAATAAGTTATATGCTGCAGGAATTTCAAAGATTGAAACAGAAAGAGCTTCAGATAGATTAAAGATTATCATTCACACAGCTAAGCCAGGTGTTGTTATTGGTAAGGGTGGTGCTGAAATAGAAGCACTCAAGAAGCAGGTTGAAAAGCTTACAAGTGCTAAGAGACTTAGCATTGATATTAAAGAAGTTAAGAGACCAGATAAGGATGCTCAGTTAGTAGCTGAGAACATCGCACAGCAGTTAGAGAATCGTATCTCTTTCAGAAGAGCTATGAAGTCTTGCATGGGAAGAACAATGAAGCAGGGTGCTAAGGGTATTAAGACATCTTGTTCAGGTCGTCTCGGCGGTGCTGATATGGCTCGTACAGAGTTCTATAGCGAAGGTACAATTCCTCTTCAGACACTTCGTGCAGATATCGATTACGGATTTGCAGAAGCTAACACAACTTATGGTAAAGTTGGTGTTAAGGTATGGATCTATGAAGGTGAGGTACTTCCAACAAAGACTAACAAGGAAGGGAGCGATAAGTAATGTTACTACCTAAGAGAGTTAAACATCGTAGACAGTTCCGTGGTTCTATGGCAGGTAAGGCAACAAGAGGTAACAGAATCACTAATGGTGAATATGGTATCGTTGCAACAGAACCATGCTGGATCAAGTCAAACCAGATAGAAGCAGCCCGTGTAGCTATGACAAGATACATTAAGCGTGGCGGTAAAGTATTTATAAAGATTTTCCCAGATAAGCCGGTAACAGGTAAGCCTATCGGTGTTCGTATGGGTAAAGGTAAAGGTAACTTAGAGTGCTGGGTAGCAGTAGTTAAACCTGGACGTGTTATGTTCGAGATTTCAGGTGTACCTGAAGAAACAGCAAGAGAAGCATTACGTCTTGCAACTCATAAACTTCCTTGCAAGTGCAAGATCGTTTCACGTGCAGACTTAGAAGGCGGTGATAACAGTGAAAATTAATAAGTATGTAGAAGATTTAAAGGCAAAATCAGCTGCAGAATTGAATGAAGAATTAGTAGCTGCTAAGAAGGAACTTTTCAATTTAAGATTCCAGAACGCAACAAATCAGTTAGATAACACTAGCAGAATTAAAGAAGTTAGAAAGAACATTGCTAGAATTCAGACTGTAATTGCTCAGAAGAATGCTTAAATTACATTTATAAATGTGTAAGTATTTCCTAAGAAAGGAGAATAACTGTGGAAGAGAGAAATTTAAGAAAAACTCGTACAGGTAAAGTTATCAGCAATAAGATGGATAAGACAATCGTTGTTGCTGTAGAAGATAACGTTAAGCATCCACTTTACAACAAGATTGTAAAGAGAACATACAAGTTAAAGGCTCACGATGAGAACAACGAATGTTTAATCGGTGACGTTGTTAAGGTAATGGAAACTAGACCTTTATCTAAGGATAAGAGATGGAGATTAGTTGAAATTATCAGCAGAGCTAAATAATTTTAACAATTTAGAATTAGAATTGATATTACTGAAAGGGGTAGTATTATGGTACAACAGGAAACCAGACTTAAGGTTGCCGATAACACAGGTGCTAAAGAAATTCTTTGCATCAGAGTTATGGGTGGATCTACAAGAAGATATGCAAATATCGGTGATGTGATTGTCGCTACTGTTAAAGAAGCAACACCAGGCGGCGTTGTTAAAAAGGGCGATGTTGTTAAGGCCGTTGTTGTTCGTTCTGTAAAGGGCGCACGTCGTAAAGATGGCTCATACATTAAATTTGATGAAAATGCTGCTGTAATCATCAAGGATGATCAGACTCCTAAGGGAACTCGTATCTTTGGACCAGTAGCTAGAGAGTTAAGAGAAAAGAAGTTTATGAAGATCGTTTCTCTTGCTCCAGAAGTATTATAGGAGGTACCACAATGTCAGCTGTAAGAATTAAAAAAGGTGATACTGTTAAGGTAATCGCAGGTAAAGACAAGGGCAAGACAGGCAAGGTTATGTCTGTAAATGCTAAGAACCATACAGCATTAGTTGAGGGCGTTAACATGGTAACAAAGCATGCTAAGCCAAGTGCAGCTAATCAGCAGGGTGGAATTCTCCACCAGGAAGCACCAATCGATATCTCTAACATCGCTTATGTAGTTAAGGGTGATAAGACATCTAAGATTGGTTATGACTTCAAGGATGGTAAGAAAGTTCGTGTTGCTAAGGCAACTGGCGAAGTTATCGATTAATAAAGGAAGGAGGCAATAATTTTGAGTAGACTTAGAGATTTATACGAAAACGAAATCACTAAAAAAATGACAGATAAGTTCGGTTACAAGAACCCAATGATGGTTCCAAAGATCGACAAGATCGTAATAAATATGGGTGTTGGTGAAGCTAAAGAAAATTCAAAGCTTCTCGATGCAGCAGTTAAAGAACTCGAGACTATTTCAGGTCAGAAGGTAGTTCTTACAAGAGCTAAGAATTCAATTGCTAACTTCAAGTTAAGAGAAGGTCAGGCAATCGGATGCAAGGTTACACTTCGTGGTGAGAAGATGTACGAATTCCTTGACAGACTTGTTAATCTTGCATTACCAAGAGTTCGTGACTTCAGAGGCGTAAGCGCTGAATCATTTGATGGAAGAGGTAACTATGCTTTAGGTATCAAAGAGCAGATTATCTTCCCAGAAATCGAATACGATAAGATTGACAAAGTAAGAGGTATGGATGTTATTATTGCAACAACAGCTCATACAGATGAAGAGGCACGTGAATTACTTAGAATGTTCAACATGCCTTTCAAGAATTAATTATAGGAGGTAAATTTTAATGGCTAAGACTTCAATGAAGGTTAAGCAGCAGAGAGCACCTAAGTTCTCTACAAGAGCTTATACACGTTGTACAATATGTGGTCGTCCACATTCTGTTTTAAGAAAGTACGGAATCTGCAGAATTTGCTTCCGTGAATTAGCTTACAAGGGTCAGATCCCAGGAGTTAAGAAGGCATCTTGGTAAGATGAATTGATAATTACAATATGTAATTAATCAACAGTGGTTTGCCACTATTACCTTGATATATATGCATTAACATAGTTATACGGCGTACTGCCGTATGCTATATATGCATGAACAATTGACGTAGTCCCGGTAAGGGAAACCAGTGAATTATTTAAGGAGGAACATTTAAAATGACAGATCCAATTGCAGATATGCTTACAAGAATTCGTAATGCAAACACAGCAAAGCACGACACAGTTGATATCCCATCTTCAAAGATGAAGCTTTCTATAGCTAAGATTCTTTTAGATGAAGGTTATATCAAGTCTTATGAGCTTGTTGAGAATGGTAATTTCAACGACATCCGTGTTACATTAAAGTACGGTGCTGATAAGAATGAAAAGATTATCTCAGGTCTCCAGAGAATTTCTAAGCCAGGTCTTAGAGTTTATGCTAGCAAGGATGAACTTCCAAGAGTTCTCGGTGGTCTTGGTGTTGCAATTATCTCAACAAACAAAGGTGTTGTAACAGATAAGGAAGCTAGAAAGCTGGGCGTTGGTGGAGAAGTTCTCTGCTTCGTTTGGTAATTTATAATAGATACTCACTCACAAAGAAAACACGTTCCTATTTTTAAAGTGTTTTCTTAATCAAAATTAGGAGGTGCACGGCATGTCACGTATAGGAAGAATGCCTATCGCTGTCCCAGCAGGTGTTACTGTTGAGATCGCAGAAAATAACAAAGTGACTGTAAAGGGTCCTAAGGGTACACTTGAAAGAGTTTTACCTGCTGAGATGGACATTAAGATGGAAGGTTCAGAAATCGTTGTTTCTAGACCTAACGACTTAAAGAAGATGAAGTCATTACACGGATTAACAAGAACATTAATTCATAATATGGTAATCGGTGTTACAGAAGGATATGAGAAGAAGCTTGAAATCAACGGTGTTGGTTACAGAGCTCAGAAGCAGGGTAAGAAGCTTGTATTAGCTTTAGGTTACTCTCATCCAGTCGAAATGGAAGATCCAGAAGGAATCGAAACAACTGTTGATGGTACTAACGTTATCATCGTAAAAGGTATTAGTAAAGAAAAAGTTGGCCAGTACGCAGCTGAAATCAGAGCTAAGAGAGCTCCAGAGCCATATAAGGGCAAGGGTATCAAGTACTCTGATGAAGTTATTAGACGTAAGGTTGGTAAGACTGGTAAGAAATAATTAAAGGAGTGAATACAAAATGGTTAGTAAGAAGTCAAGAACAGTAGTTCGTGAAAATAAACATAGAAAATTACGTAATCGTTTCAGCGGTACAGCAGAAAGACCACGTTTAGCTGTATTTAGAAGCAATAATCATATGTACGCTCAGATTATTGACGACACAGTTGGTAAGACACTTGTTTCTGCTTCAACACTTGATAAGGACGTAAAGGCAGAACTTGAAAAGACTAATAACGTTGAAGCTGCTACAGTAGTTGGTACAGTAGTTGCTAAGAAGGCATTAGAAAAAGGTATTACAACTGTCGTTTATGATAGAGGCGGATTTGTATATGAAGGTAAAGTAAAGGCATTAGCAGAGGCAGCAAGAGAAGCTGGCCTTGAATTCTAAGCGGAAGGGAGAAACAAACAGTATGAAACGTACAATAATTGATGCTAGCAATTTAGAATTAAGAGATAATGTAGTATCAATCAAGCGTGTAACAAAGGTTGTAAAGGGCGGACGTAACATGCGTTTTGCAGCTTTAGTTGTTGTTGGTGACGGCAACGGACATGTTGGCGCTGGTGTTGGTAAGGCAGCTGAAGTTCCTGAAGCTATCCGTAAGGGAAAAGAAGATGCCATTAAGCATTTAGTAGAAGTTCCTATGGACGAGAATTCATCAGTTCCACATGACTTCATCGGAAAGTTCGGAGGAGCAACAGTTCTTCTTAAGAAGGCTCCAGAAGGTACTGGTATCATCGCAGGTGGTCCAGCTCGTTCAGTACTTGAGCTTGCAGGTATTAAGAATATCCGTACAAAGTCACTTGGTTCTAATAACAAGCAGAATGCTGTATTAGCAACAATAGAAGGTCTTAAGTCTATGAAGACTCCAGAAGAAGTTGCAAGACTTCGTGGAAAGTCTGTTAGCGAGATCCTTGGCTAATTAACAAATAAACATTGATATAGTCGTTATTGACAGATGGAGGTTAAAATGGCTGATAAGAAGTTAAGAATAACTTTAGTTAAGTCTCCAATCAGTGCTGTTCCAAAGCATAGAAGAACTGTTGAAGCTATGGGTCTTACAAAGATGCATAAGACAGTAGAACTTCCAGACAATGCTGCAACAAGAGGACAGATTCAGCAGATTGGTTATATGTTAAAGGTAGAAGAAATTTAATTAATAAATCGGATAAGGAGGTGCAAAGATGGATTTATCTAATTTAAGCCCAGCAGAGGGCTCAGTAATGAGTGATAATTTCAGAAGAGGTCGTGGACATGGCTCAGGTAACGGCAAGACTGCTGGTAAGGGTCATAAGGGACAGAAAGCTCGTTCAGGAGCACCAAGACCAGGTTTCGAAGGTGGCCAGATGCCATTATATAGAAGAATTCCTAAGAGAGGTTTCACTAACAGAAACCGTAAGGAATTTGTTGCTATTAACATCAGCACATTAGAAAGATTTGATAATGGTGCAGAAGTTACAGTTGATACATTAATTGAATCAGGTATCGTTAAGAATCCTAAGGATGGTATCAAGATTCTTGCTAACGGTGAACTCACAAAGAAACTCAACGTTAAGGCTAACGCTTTCAGTGCTTCTGCAAAGGAAAAGATCGAAGCTCTTGGTGGTTCTTGCGAGGTGATCTAATATGTTAAAGACACTTGTAGGCGCTTTTAAGAACAAAGACATAAGAAAAAAGATTTTATATACTCTTATGATTCTTGTTATTGTTAGAGTAGGAAGTTTGCTTCCTATTCCAGGAGTAGATACAGAGTATTTCAGTAGCTTACTTAGTGGAATTAATACTGGTGATTTGAGCTATCTTAGCGCATTTACAGGAGGTTCATTCGAAAGAATGTCCCTCTTTGCGTTAAGCATAACGCCATATATTACTTCATCTATTATTATGCAGCTTCTTGCTATTGCAATTCCTAAGTTAGAGGAAATGCAAAAAGAAGGTGAAGATGGTAGAAAGAAGATTGCAGCAATTACAAGATATGTAACAATTGCTCTTGCTCTTATAGAGAGTATAGCTATGGCTGTAGGTTTTGGTAGATCTGGACTTATCAAGGGATATCAGGGCTTTAGTACATTACATTATATTGCAAGCATAATCGTAGTTGTTGCAGCACTTACAGCAGGTTCTGCAATGCTTATGTGGCTTGGTGAAAGAATTACTGAAAATGGTGTTGGTAATGGTATATCAATTGTACTTTTAATTAACATTATTTCTGGTATGCCAAGTGATTTTGCTACATTGTATAGCACATTTGTTGCACCTAGAACTATTGCAAAGGGTGTATTAGCAGCTGCAATTATTATTGCAATTCTTGTTGTAATGGTAGTTTTAGTATGCTTCTTACAGGATGGAGAGAGAAGAATTCCTGTTCAGTATTCACAGAAGGTTAGTGGCAGAAAGACATTTGGCGGACAGTCAACTAATATACCTTTAAAGGTTAATACTGCAGGTGTAATGCCTGTTATTTTCGCATCATCACTTATGCAGTTCCCTGTAATTATTGCACAGTTATTTGGAAAGTCATACGAATGGACCAGATATTTAAGCTCTTCATACTGGTGCAGAATATCAGCACCTAAGTATTCTATCGGGTTAATATTGTATATTGTATTGCTTATAATATTTGCATACTTCTATACATCAATTACATTTAATCCAATTGAAGTAGCTGATAACTTAAAGAAAGCTGGTGGAGTTATCCCTGGTATAACACCTGGTAAGTCTACTAGTGATTATCTTAATAATATATTAAACTACATCGTATTCGTAGGTGCAGTTGGATTACTCATCATCGCATTAATACCTATTATGTGTACAGGGTTCTTTAATGCAAGCGTTTCATTTGGTGGAACATCAGTAATCATCATCGTTGGTGTTGTACTTGAAACATTAAAGCAGATTGAATCGCAGATGGTTAATCGTTATTATAAAGGATTCTTAAGCGAATAGCTTATAAGTATTAGATGACTTGCCTGACAGTAATGTTGGGCGAGTCCTTTGTATATAAAAAAGAAATGAGGTAAACATATGAAGATTATTATGTTAGGAGCTCCTGGAGCTGGTAAGGGAACACAGGCAAAGAAAATAGCTGAAAAATACTCAATTCCTCATATTTCAACAGGAGATATTTTCAGAGCAAATATCAAGAATAATACAGAACTTGGCAAGAAAGCTAAGACATATATGGACAAGGGTGAGCTTGTACCAGACGAATTAGTTGTAGACCTTATAATGGATAGATTTAAGGAAGCTGACTGTGCTAATGGATATGTATTAGATGGTTTCCCAAGAACAATACCTCAGGCAGAAGCACTTGATAAGGCACTTGCTGCTAATAATGAAACAGTAGACTACGCTATTAACGTAGAAGTTCCAGACGAAAATATTATCAATAGAATGTCAGGAAGAAGAGCTTGCGTTGGTTGTGGTGCAACATACCATATCGAGTTCAATCCTACTAAGGTTGAAGGCATATGTGATGCTTGTGGTGAAAAGCTTATATTAAGAGATGATGATAAGCCAGAAACAGTTAAGAACAGATTATCTGTATATCATGAGCAGACACAGCCATTGATTGATTACTATTCAAAGAAAGGTGTATTAGCTGAGGTTGATGGTACACAGTCAATGGAAAATGTATTTAATGCAATTGTTGATGTTTTAGGAAAGTAGGCTGAATATGTCTGTAACAGTTAAATCACAACGCGAAATCGAATTAATGAGAGAAGCTGGTAAGATACTTGGTACAGTCCTTAATGAACTTGAAAAGGAATGTAAACCGGGTGTTACAACTTATCATATTAATAAGATTGGTGAGGAAATGATAAAAAGCTACGGATGTATTCCTTCATTTAAGGGATATCAGGGGTATCCAGCCGCAATATGTGTATCAGTTAATGACGAGATAGTACACGGAATTCCATCAAAGAAGCGTGTACTAAAAGAAGGTGACATAGTAAGCCTTGATGCAGGAGTGATACACAAGGGTTATCATTCTGATGCCGCAAGAACTTACGGTATTGGAAAGATAAGCGATGAAGCGGCTAAATTGATAGAAGTGACAAGACAAAGTTTCTTCGAGGGTATTAAATATGCCAAAGAAGGATGCCACTTATATGAAATCTCCAATGCAATTGCACAATATAATGAGTCGTTTGGATATGGAGTTATCAGAGATCTTGTAGGTCACGGAATAGGAACAGAACTTCACGAAGAACCAGAGATACCTAATTTCAGACAGGACAGAAGAGGTATCAGGCTTTATGAGGGGATGACACTTGCGATTGAACCTATGGTATCAGCAGGCGATTATAAAGTCAGATGGTTAGATGATAACTGGACAGCATCAACATTTGACCATTCATTATCAGCACATTATGAGAATACTGTGCTTGTAACGAAAGCTGGACCAGAAATACTATCATTAGTAGAATAACTGATAATGGAGGGCAGGATTTGAATAATTATATAGGATATTTTGCTACATCATTAGCAGGACACGATAAGGGATTAACATATGTTATTACAGGTGTTGATAATGAATATGTATATGTAACTGATGGCAGGCTCAGGCAGGTTGATGAGCCTAAAAAGAAAAAGTTAAAACATATTCAGCTTATCAAAATATGTGACGATACAATAAAAGACAAGATAAGTCGTAATATTAAGCTGACCAATGAAGATATTAAACTTGCAATTAAGAAGTATAATAACAGGTAAAGCAAACAGAGATTTAATAATAAGGAGGCAAATATGTCAAAGGCAGATGTAATAGAAATCGAAGGAAAAGTTGTTGAGAAGTTACCTAATGCATTTTTTAAGGTGGAACTTGAGAATGGACATCAGATACTTGCAACTATCAGTGGAAAGTTAAGAATGAACTTTATCAGAATTCTTCCAGGCGATAAGGTAACAATAGAGCTTTCTCCATATGACCTTACTAAGGGAAGAATTATCTGGAGAGATAAGTAATTATTTCAAAAAACATCTAAAAATATATAATATTTTTGTGCAAATTTTTTTGTTTTAAATTGCAATTTTAACTTGCATTTAAAAATATGACTATGCTATAATAGTCAACGAACTTGTCTGAAAGGAGGCTTTTGCAGTGAAGGTTAGATCATCAGTTAAACCAATTTGTGAAAAATGCAAAGTCATTAAGAGAAAGGGTAGAATCATGATTATTTGTGAGAACCCTAAGCACAAGCAGAGACAGGGTTAATCCTTATGGAGAGAAGTAGCTGATACTTCTCATGTTTGTGCGTTATGATATCGATATCACTAGTTGATGTCATAACATTGATGTTTGTTCTATTAATCACTATGATAGACAGACAATGTAGTTTTGCGGCTGCAGCGATGAACCACCCGGCTAAGTTGTAAGGTGGACATTGCTATTTTATATAGTAGTTGTTATGGCAACGCACACATTTCAGACGGCAGGCAACTGACGGGCTGCGTATGTATAATCACTACACGGTAATTTATTAATAACATATATATTTGATTAACGGAGGTTAAAGAACACATGGCTCGTATTTCAGGTGTAGACTTACCAAGAGAAAAACGTATCGAAATCGGACTTACTTATGTTTATGGTATTGGACGAGTTAGAGCAACTAAGATTCTTGCAGAGGCTGGTGTTAATCCAGATACTCGTGTTAAGGATTTAACAGATGAAGAAGTTGCAAAGATCGCTAAAGTTATAGATGCAGATCCAGAGCATTTAGTAGAAGGTGACTTAAGAAGAGAAGTTGCCATGAACATCAAGAGATTAAAGGAAATCGGATGTTATAGAGGAATTCGTCATAGAAAGGGTCTTCCAGTTAGAGGTCAGAAGACTAAGACTAATGCAAGAACTTGCAAGGGACCTAAGAAGACAGTAGCTAATAAGAAGAAATAATAATTGTTAAATTGTTAAACTCACAGGAGGTTATTTATCATGGCTCAGAAAGTTACAAAAAAAGTGACAAAGAAGCGTGTTAAGAAGAACGTTGAAAGAGGACAGGCACATATTCAGTCATCTTTCAATAATACAATCGTTACTTTAACAGATGCAGAAGGTAATGCTTTATCTTGGGCATCAGCAGGTGGACTCGGATTCAGAGGATCTAAGAAGTCTACTCCATATGCAGCACAGATGGCAGCAGAGACAGCAACAAAGGCTGCTTTAGTTCACGGATTAAAGTCTGTAGACGTTATGGTTAAGGGACCAGGTTCAGGTAGAGAGGCAGCTATTCGTGCCCTTTCAGCTTGTGGTCTCGAAGTTACAAGTATTAAGGATGTTACACCAGTTCCACATAACGGTTGTCGTCCACCAAAGCGTAGAAGAGTTTAATTTAGGGAGGTAAGATTACAATGGCAGTTAATAGAACACCTGTGCTCAAGAGATGTAGATCTCTTGATTTAGATCCTTTATATTTAGGAATAGATAAGAAGTCTAGAAGAAAGGCTAAGAATGCTGGAAGAAAGATCAGCGAATACGGATTACAGCTTCGCGAAAAGCAGAAGGCTAAGTTCATCTATGGCGTATTAGAGAAGCCTTTCAGAAATTATTATAAGAAGGCTGAGAAGCAGAAGGGTATGACTGGTGAGAACCTTATGATTACTCTTGAACTCAGACTTGATAATGTTATCTTCAGATTAGGTTTTGCTAGAACAAGAAAAGAAGCAAGACAGATCGTAGACCACAAGCATGTACTTGTTAATGGCAAGTGTGTAAACATCCCTTCATACTTAGTTAAGGCTGGAGATGTTATTGAAATCAGAGAAAAGTCAAAGTCTTGTGCTAGATACAAGGAAGTACTTGAAGCTACTAACGGAAGATTAGTTCCAGAGTGGTTAGAGTCTGACAAGGAAGCACTTAAGGGTACTGTTAAGTCATTACCTACAAGAGAAGCTATTGACGTTCCTGTAAACGAGATGCTTATCGTCGAGTTATATTCTAAGTAATCCATTAATTAAATGTTTAGACGTTTCAGTTTGCAGGTTGCTTGTGGACAGATACGTTTATATAAGACAACAGAATGCTATATATGCGTTCTGTTGTCTTATGGATAGAAGGAATAAACTTATTAAAACCCATAAAAGGAGGGGCTATACATGGTTGATGCAGATTTTAATTTCAAGATGCCAAAGATTGAGATGACTGAGCAGTCAGAAGATGGAAAGTATGGTAGATTTGTCGTTGAACCGCTCGAAAGAGGTTATGGACTTACTCTTGGTAATTCTTTAAGAAGAATTATGCTTTCTTCATTAGTTGGTACAGCAGTAAGCAGTATCAAGATTGAGGGCGTTCTTCATGAATTCAGCTCAATTCCTGGTGTTAAGGAAGATGTTACTGAGATAGTGATGAACATCAAGCAGTTATCAATCAAGAACAATGGTAATTCCGTTGAGCCTAAGGAAGCTCATATTGAGTTCGTAGGCGAGGGTGTAGTTAGAGCATCTGATATTCAGGTAGACCCTGATATAGAGATTATTAACCCAGATCTTGTTATTGCACATCTTAATGGTGCAGACAGCAAGTTAATTATGGAACTTACAATCACTAACGGACGTGGTTATGTAAGTTCAGAAAGAAATAAAAAAGAAGACCAGCCAGTTGGCGTTATTGCTGTAGATTCAATCTACACACCAGTAGAGAGAGTTAATATGGCTGTTCAGAATACACGAGTAGGTCAGGATACAGATTTTGACAAGCTTACACTTGATATATTTACTAATGGAACAATAGCTCCAGATGAGGCATTAAGCCTTGCAGCTAAGGTTCTTAGTGAGCATCTTAAGGGCTTCATTAACCTTTCAGAGAATGCTGCTAACGCAGAGATTATGGTTGAACAGCAGGTTGATGAGTCAACTAAGGTTCTTTCAATGAGTATTGAAGACCTTGAATTATCAGTTCGTTCATCTAACTGTCTTAGAAGAGCAGGTATCAACACTGTTGAAGAACTCTGCAATAAGACACCAGATGATATGATTAAGGTTAGAAACCTTGGTAAGAAGTCTTTAGATGAGGTGCTTTTAAAGCTTAAGCAGTTAAATTTACATCTTAGATCTAGTGAAGACTAAAAATTAAAGCGTAATATTAGAGTTTGTAGAAAAAACATCTATACAGTAAGACCATATGCGCGTGTATAGACGTTACAAATGGAGGTTAAATCAATGGCAAAGTATAGAAAGCTTGGTAGAACATCAAGCCAGAGAAAGGCTTTATTAAGAAGCCAGGTAACAGCTTTAATCGAGAATGGTAAGATTGTTACAACAGAAGCAAGAGCTAAGGAAGTTCGTAAGCAGGCTGAAAAGCTTATTACACTTGCAGTTAAGGAAAAGGACAACTACGAAACAGTTACAGTATCTGCTAAGGTTGCAAAGAAGGATGCTGATGGCAAGAGAGTTAAGGAAGTTGTTGATGGCAAGAAGGTTACTGTATATGAAACAGTAGAGAAGGAAATCAAGAAGGATCTCCCTTCAAAGCTTCACGCTAGAAAGCAGATGGATAAGGTTCTTTACAAGGTAACAGAAGTTCCTGCTGATGCTGCTGGAAAGAAGAAGAATACTAAGACTGTTGACCTTACTAATAAGTTATTTGACGAAATCGCACCTAAGTATGCTGACCGTAAGGGTGGCTACACAAGAATCGTTAAGATTGGCTTAAGAAAAGGTGATGCAGCAATGGAAGTTCTTCTTGAATTAGTATAATTACATCATTGCGTATTATTAGCGGATATGGGGTAACTCATATCCGCTTTTTTAAGGTTGAATTACATATTAGAAAGTTTTGTATTTTTTCACGTTATTTCAATGAATTTAGTATATAAAATTGATTTTTATAAAGTTATATAGTAATATGCAATTATTTGAAAGAAAGAATAAAAATGTATCATTACAGGGGAATTATCTGTGAAGATATAATATCAGCAAGTATGTCCGGAAATGTCTGGAGTACTGGAACAGGAGACTGTTATGGGAATAGTAGAAGCGAAGAATTTGACATTTGAATATATAAGACGAGATGAAGAGGGTAATGTTGAGGGAATAACTACAGCAGTTGATAATGTAAATATAGATATTAAAGCAGGAGATTTTGTTGCAGTGCTTGGACACAATGGTTCAGGCAAATCAACATTTGCCAAGCATCTTAATGCCCTTGTTATGCCGACAGAGGGAACAGTGTATGTCGATGGAATGGATACTAAGGACAGCGGCAATACACTTTCAATAAGACAGACAGCAGGAATGGTATTTCAGAATCCGGATAATCAGATAGTTGGTACACTTGTAGATGAAGAGGTAGGATTTGGACCAGAGAATATAGGAGTTCCAACAGAAGAAATATGGGAAAGAGTAGAAAAAAGCCTTAAGGCGGTTGGAATGTATCAGTTTCGTAGTGCTTCTCCTAATAAGCTTTCAGGTGGACAGAAACAGCGTGTCGCAATAGCAGGCATAGTAGCTATGAAACCTAAATGTATCGTGTTAGACGAGCCTACAGCAATGCTTGATCCTCTTGGAAGAAAAGAAGTATTAAATGTTCTTCACGAGCTTAACAGAAAAGAAAATGTTACTATAATACTTATAACGCATTATATGGAAGAAGTAATAGATGCAGATTATGTGTATGTAATGGATGGTGGAAAGCTTGTAATGGACGGAACTCCAAGGCAGATATTCACACAGGTTGAGATGTTAAAGAGTATGAGGCTCGATGTGCCACAAGTGACGGAACTTGCTTATGAATTAAAAAAGGCAGGTCTTCCTATTAAAGATGGCATAATAAGAAATGAAGAATTAGTGGAAGAATTAAAAAGACTGGATAAATAAAAATGATGTTACTGCCAGTGGGCAGAATGTACATTAGAATGGAGAGTGCAATGTCAATAATTGTTGATAAAATCAGTTATGTATACGAAGCAGGAACAGGCTTTGAAAGACGAGCTCTGGACAATGTGTCGTGTGCAATTAATGACGGAGAATTTGTAGGTCTTATAGGACATACGGGTTCTGGTAAGTCCACATTTATCCAGCACCTTAATGGGCTGCTTAAGGCGACAGAGGGACATATATATTTTAATGGACAAGATATATATGATGCTGGATTTAATATGAAAGAATTAAGAAGCAAGGTCGGACTGGTATTCCAGTATCCGGAACACCAGCTTTTTGAAACAGACATATTTAAAGATGTGTGCTTTGGACCTAAGAATTTAGGTTTATCAAGACAGGAATACGAGCTTAGAGCCTTTGAGAGCTTAAGACTTGTTGGGCTTGATGAGAACCTTTATTATCAGTCGCCATTTGATTTGTCAGGCGGACAGAAGAGGAGAGTTGCAATAGCTGGCGTGCTTGCTATGAAGCCGGAGGTTCTTATATTAGACGAACCAACAGCAGGACTTGACCCTAAAGGAAGGGATGACATTTTAGACTGCCTTAAATACTTAAGGGAAGAAACTGGAATTACTGTAATCCTGGTATCTCACAGTATGGAAGATGTAGCCAAATATGTTGACAGAATTATGGTTATGGATGATGGCGTATTAAAATATGATGATACACCACAAAATGTATTCAGACATTACAGACAGTTAGAGCAGATAGGACTTGCAGCACCACAGGTTACTTATATAATGAATGACCTTATAAGGGCTGGAATAAATGTAAATCCAGATGCAATAACAATTGCGGAAGCAAAAGAAAGTATTCTGTCACATTTTAAGCGTAATGCAAAGGCGTAGCGGTAATATTAACAGGCAGGAATGGAGATTGTATGATTAGAGATATAACAATTGGACAATATTATAAAGCTGATTCTGTCATTCACAGATTAGACCCAAGAGTTAAGCTTATGGGTACTCTTATCTTTATAATTTCGTTGTTTATGGGAATGAATATATGGATATATGCTGTTGTCACGGTAGCATTGGCGGTAGTTATTAAAATGTCCAGAATTCCTCTCAAATTTATGGTTAGAGGACTTAAATCAATAGTAATACTGATTATTATAAGTGCGGTATTTAACCTGTTTCTGACACCGGGAGACGTGCTTATACAGATATGGAAGCTGACAATAACTTATCAGGGTCTTAAAATGGCTATATTTATGGTTGTAAGGCTTATATATCTTATTGTAGGCACATCATTGATGACACTTACTACAACGCCTAATAACTTAACAGACGGTCTTGAGAAGGGGCTTGGATTTCTTAAAGTTATCAAAGTACCAGTTCACGAGATAGCGATGATGATGTCGATAGCATTAAGATTCATACCAATTCTTATAGAGGAAACTGATAAGATTATGAAAGCACAGATGGCAAGAGGTGCGGATTTTGAGAATGGAAGTCTTATAAAGAGAGCCAAAGCAATGGTTCCAATACTTGTTCCATTATTTGTGTCAGCCTTCAGAAGAGCCAATGAGCTTGCAATGGCAATGGAAGCAAGATGTTATCACGGTTCAGAGGGCAGGACAAAGATGAAGCCTTTAAAATATGAAAAGAGAGACAGAATTGCCTATATCAGTATGGTTCTGTACCTTGGAGTGATTATCATTGTCAAGATTATAGCTGCATAGTAAGTCGCTAAAAGGGGCTGTAGCACGAAGCATTATTTATATAGTAGGAAGTCAGGAAATGTTGTATTAACCTGCGTATTATATAGATTATGTCTGAGGCGGCAGTCCCTTTTATGTTAAGAAGTGAGGAATTAGAGAGAAGTGTGCAGAAAGATTAATGACAAGTATGTAAAGAGATTAGAGAGAAGTGTGCAGAAAGATTAATGACAAGTATGCAAAGAGATTAGAGAGAAGTACGCGGAAAGATTAATGACAAGTATATGAAGATATTAATAGGAAGTGTATGTATCGATTAATAATAAGTGTGAAAAAAATTAAGGAGGAGTGAATGAAAAGAATAAGATTAATGGTTGCATATGATGGTACGAATTATTCGGGCTGGCAGATACAGCCTAACGCACCGACAATTGAGAAAAAGCTTGATGAAGCTATATACGCGCTTACAGGTGAAAATGTCCATGTAACAGGTGCAAGCAGAACCGATGCAGGAGTTCACGCATTAGGAAATGTCGCTGTATTTGATACTGCTTCAAGCATACCAGCAGACAAGTTCACATATGCACTTAACAGGTACCTTCCTGAAGATATAATAATACAGCAGTCAGATGAGGTAGAATCTGATTTTCATCCAAGACACTGTGATACAAGAAAGACATACTGCTACAGTATATTAAATACGGAGTTTGGACTTCCTAAGAAACGTAACTATACATGGAATGTACCAGGGAATATTGATATTGCTAAAATGCAGGAGGCGGCAGCGTATCTTGTAGGAGAACACGATTTTAAAAGCTTTTGTTGTGTGCGTACACAGACAGAAACAACCGTAAGGACAATATATTCGCTTGATGTAGATAGAAAAGGTGATGAAATATTAATAACAGTTACAGGTAATGGCTTCTTATATAATATGGTAAGAATAATAGCAGGAACGCTTATACAGGTAGGAAAAGGGAAATTTAATCCAGAGTATGTAAAGGAAATGCTTGATGCAAAGGACAGGACACAGGCAGGTCAGACAGCACCACCGCAGGGACTTACGCTTATGAAAATAGAGTATCTGTAATTCTTGATATTTGTAATTGTGATAATCTAATACATAGTTAATATTTTTAACTTAGGCTGTTGATAAATATATTGCAGAATAAAATCTTTGTGGATAATTTCCTGAAAATTATATGGTAAAAATACATTTTCTGATTGACACACAAGGCTGTGTGTTATATAATTCTTTAATGTGGCGTGACAAGTGCGCCTTGACATAAGTTAATCAGAATTAGGTGTTTCACCATATGCCCCGGAGAAGCATTTAATATATATTAACATTTATTTAATTAGAACAATTAATTATGCATTTAAGCAATATTTAGGAGGAAAACTAATGAGTACTTATATGGCTAGTGCATCTAACATCGAAAGAAAATGGTATGTTGTAGATGCTGCAGATTATACATTAGGTCGTTTAGCATCACAGGTTGCTGCTGTATTAAGAGGTAAGAATAAGCCTACTTATACACCATTCCTTGACTGTGGTGACAACGTTATCGTAATCAACGCTGAAAAGATTAAGGTTACAGGTAAGAAGTTAGATCAGAAGATTTACTACAATCACTCAGATTATGTAGGTGGTATGAAAGAAACAACTCTTAAGGAGATGATGGAAAAGCATCCAGAAAGAGTTATTGAACTTGCTGTTAAGGGTATGCTTCCAAAGGGACCTTTAGGAAGACAGATGTACACAAAGCTTCATGTATATGCAGGTCCAGATCATGAACAGGCAGCTCAGAAGCCAGAAGTTTTAAAGTTTTAATTAAAGGACATATCATAAGGAGGAATTAACAGTGGCTAAGAAAGCAAACGGAAAGTTCTACGGAACAGGTAGAAGAAAAAGCAGTATTGCTAGAGTATATTTAGTACCAGGTAATGGTAATATTACAATAAATAAGAGATCACTTGATGAATATTTCGGTCTTGAAACACTTAAGGTTGTAGTTAAGCAGCCATTAGTTCTTACAGAGACAGCTGACAAGTATGATGTAATCGTTAACGTACACGGTGGCGGATACACAGGTCAGGCTGGTGCTATCAGACACGGTATCTCAAGAGCTCTTCTTCAGGTTGATTCAGAAGAATACCGTCCATCACTTAAGAAGGCTGGTTTCTTAACAAGAGATCCAAGAATGAAGGAAAGAAAGAAGTACGGTTTAAAGGCAGCTCGTCGTGCTCCTCAGTTCTCAAAGAGATAATATGTGCTACTTTTGGAAGTTCGGGAAATGGCTTATTTGCTGGATTTCAAGAGTTGTGGATGTTACTGAAAAGTGTTTGGTTTTGGTATATAAGTAACAAACAAGTAACTTAAAAGTAACATATAATAGACATTTATATGTAAATTATTAGGGATGTTTTCCATCAGATTTATCTGGTTGGGAGACATCCCTTTTATGTTGCATATAAACATATTGATTTCATCCTTTCTGTCAGCGAAAGTAACTTATAAGCATCATTTAGCTTATATTAGGTTTATTGCTTTAACTAATTCTCCTATATCCATATGGGTATAGACTTTTTCTGTTAGAGTCATGGCACCGGCGTGACCAACTATCTTTTTAATTGTGGTTTGATCCACATGTGCATCTGCAAGCATTGATATACAGGTGTGTCTACAACAATGTGGTGTTCGTTCAATATCGAGATTCTTCATTAGTGGTTTGAAATAGCTATCATAATAATTGCGATATAAGAAGTGCTTACCATCATCTGTATGAAGCAGATAATCTGAATCAATGCCATCATTAAACCAGCCTTTGTAAAATTCTAATACTTTATTTGCAATAGGCACCTTGCGGATTCCATTTTCAGTTTTACTGTCAATCACATCAAAGTATTGCTCCTCAAGATGAACATTTTCTTTTTTCAAGTCTAGCAATTCTGATATTCTCACACCATTGTAAATCAGCATTAGTACAATCTGATAATACTTGTCATCTTTCATAGTCCATAGCTTATCAATTTCATCTTTTGTCAGTCTGTCTCTATCGGCTTTATTTGGATTGCGATTCTTATATTTAAGGATATCAACAAATTCAGAATAGTCTTTCAGTGTAAGCTCACGCTTTAAGGCATATTCGTAAATTTGGTGAAAGAGAACAAGTAGTTTCCTAAGTGTGGGATAATTCTTTCCACAGGTATCAACTACTCTTTGTAAATCATCAAGTTTAACATCCTTAAAAGGTTTATTGGCAATGCCAGAACATAAAGCAAAAGAAGCTTTATAGCCATTAACATTTGAACTAGAAATGGTAGGATATTTCTCTTCAGACCATCTCGTATAAATGTCTTCAAAGGTTAGCTTCATAGCTGATAAGTCAATTGGATTATCATTATATTTGGCAAGAATTTGTAAGGCGCCTGCCTTTGTTTCAGAATAGCCAAGTATTTGATATTGTTGAACAGCTTTACCTGTTCTTTCGTTTAGTTTCCATCCAGCAGTGACTCTTGCTGCAAATGGTTTTCTTCTTTTTCCGGAGAGCTTTACAACGCCTCCGTAGCCGTTAGGTAATCTCACATAGCATCATCCTTTCTTTTTATTTGTTCTTTAGTTTCTACTAGGGCTCTAACAATGCCTAGCATATATGCATCTTCAATGTCAGGAACACCTAAATATGAGTGACCGACATGGATACCTGGTTGAGGAAGAGGTTCATCATGTTCAAAGAGTAATTGCTCAGTATTATCGATATAGAGATAATCAGTAACTCTTTCAATAAGAAATTCCTTTGAAATGAGATAGCTTAAAGTATCAAGGTATTGTCTTGAACGATTATTATCATCATATTCCTTTGCATAATTCTGTAATCTGTCGATGGCTTCATCTTGAAGTCTTGTTAATTCTTTCACTTCGTGATACTCAGGGTTAGGAGTTTTACTCTTTCCCAATAAGTAATCGTAGGAACAGTTTAATGCTTTAGCAAATAGATCAAGAGTATCAATCGAATAGAATACTTTTCCATTCATATATTTCTTTAAGCTTGATAAGCCAATTCCCACTTTTTCACAAAACTCTTCTTGGGTATAACCTTTTTCTCTAATTCTCTTCTTAAGAATAGTTCCAATAGTAACCATATCCATAACATAAACCTCCTTTAGGATAAATAATAGGTCTTAATAGAAACTAATTGTGAAACTATAATATATCTAGAATCGATTTAAGTCAATAGCAAAATTGAAACTTAAAATTTGGACGCAGATGAAAAGTTTCAGAGAAAGGAGGAATTTTGTGGATGCAAGATACGAAATAGAAGTTCCAAAGTTTACGGGACGTAATGTTCCAATTGCAGAAATTGCAAGGGCAATCGGAAAGGATGCGCAATTCGTTCGAATTGGATTGCAACAGGGAATTTTGAAATTTGGAATAGCAATAAAGGTTGGTAGTTCATCAGAATACAGTTATTTCTGCCCAGATAAAAAGGTATGGGAAGAAACAGGATATTTCAGAGATGAAGATAAACAAGCAGAATAGGAGGATTTGATTATGGCGAGAAGAACATCGGAAGATATTCAAAGGGAAATTGATCAATTGAAGAATCGTAAAAAAGAGGTTCTTGCACAGGAAAAAAACAGGGCAAGAAAGCTTAGGACGAAGAGATTGATTGAGAGAGGTGCGATACTTGAACAGTATATTGAGGATGCTGAACATTATACAAACGATGAAGTGCGAGAGATTGTTAAGTATGCACTGAATACACCGTATGCAAGGGAATATATAAGAAAACTTAGGGCTACAAGTGGATTGTATTAAGCCCCTGAGTATACAAAGGGCGCACTTATATACCACAGCTTCGCAGTGGTACCGTGCGCTCTCCGAGGGTAACCAAAGGCGGTATGTTCCGCCTTTGGCTATGCCTGATGGCATGTTTTATTTTTAATAAATACAGAAGGAGAAAGTGGTAATGGCTATTTTTCATTTTTCAGCAAATATTATATCAAGAGGAAAGGGAAGGTCTGCTGTGGCAGCTGCCGCATATCGTAGTGGTAGCCGCATTACAAATGAATATGACGGAGTGGTTCATGATTATAGAAGAAAGCGAGGAGTTATAGATAAACAAATATTTCTTCCTGATCATGTACCTAGAGAATATTATGACAGGGCTACATTGTGGAATGCAGTAGAGAAAATTGAGAAGGCAAAGAATGCTCAGCTTGCAAGAGAAATCGAAATTGCAATTCCAAAAGAGATTCCTTTGGCAGGAACCTATCAGATGGTAAAGGAGTATGTAACCGAAAATTTTGTAAGTAAAGGGATGATTGCGGATTGTTGTTATCATGATAAAGGTGATGGAAACATGCATGCGCATATTTTATTAACTGTAAGACCAATTAACTTAGATGGAACTTGGGGTGATAAGCAGAGAAAGGAATATATTTTCGATAAGGATGGAAATAAGATTTATGATGCGAAAAAGCGCCAATATAAATGCAAGTCTATTCCTACAACAGACTGGAATAACAGAGAAAATGTTGAACTCTGGAGAATGAAATGGGAAGAAAAGTGCAATCGATATCTGAAGTTATACGGAAGTGATGAACGGGTGGATCATCGCTCTTATGAAAGACAAGGTCTAGATATTTTACCTACAAGACATTTGGGGGTGGCAGCATCACAGATGGAAAAAAGGGGTGTAAAAACGGAACTTGGAAATATTAACAGGAAGATTAAGAAAAAGAATAATTTAATAAAAGCACTGGCTCAAAAGATATCAAACCTTACAGAGGAAGCTATGCGGATTGCATATGATGTGAAGAAAAAACTGAAAGATCTGGCGTTATTTTTGGAACAATTGCGAAGTCATTTTATCTGTATAGAATATGTGCAGATAGATAATGTGGAGGAGCAAAGAAAAATAAAAGAAGATTTAATTCAGAACACGGAAGAAGTTGAAAAGGTTTTGGCTATTCGCGAAGAGATGGATGCTAAGCAGGAATTGAAATCAAAGTACGCTAAACGGTCAGTGGAAACAACTTCTGGTGTTGAACGATTACAGCTAAGAGAAGCAATTGAAAAGTTGGAGGAGGAAGTGTATGAGCTCCGGGAGATGTTATTGCAATCGAAATTGGATGCGGAGTTATTACTTGAAAAAGATTTGAAAAAGAAATTGAAGATTTCAAAGATGTGCGAGCGATTGTTATCGAGTCTTGAAAATCAGTATGAGCAGTTGAATGAGGAAAAAAGAGAATTAAGGGCTGTATATGATACTAAGGTTAAAGCTGTTGCTGCAGAGGATATGGAGGAATTGATTGCGGAGAGACAAGCAGTCAGAGATAAAGAAACTCACAGAGCACGAGCGAAACTTCTTGCAAAGTATGGAGAGGCTTTTAAGGACAGGTTTTTTGATGAGGCGGTTGAAAAGGTGGATTGTGAGATACGAGGAAAGGTGTATGTGAAGAGGGAACAAACTATAGAGAGCCAAGAAAGAGCAAAATTATTTCCTGAACAAAAGTCAAGATAATAGGAATGGTTGTTGAATATAATCTGTAATGGTGATATAATGGTTTAATAAATGAACTGATTTATTTGTAAGGATGGTCGGTATGGGAGAATTAGATTTTTTTATGAATGACAGGATGAAAGTATTGCAGATTATTTATCAACATCAGATTTCTGTGGAAGGGAATAGTTTTTGTCCACTTAACCAGCAAGAAATAGCAGACTTAGTACCGTGCAGCAAGCTTAAAGCAAATCAGATTATCAGAGAATTAATTGATGCGGGGTATATCAAGATGATAAGGAGCCGAGGGAGATATATTGTGACGGAAAAGGCTGAAAATACACTTGCGGAGGTATAGAATATGCTTATAAATAATCTTGTATATGAATGTGATGGAAGGTATAGTAAAAATAAGGATAGTTGTCAGTGCGAATATTGTAAACGTGAGATTTGTAACGAAAGTAATTGTGCTGAATGTTTAAGGAAGATTCATTATCCAGAAAAGGATAGTGAAAAAAGAACATATGATTGCGTTAATATGGCTGATTACTATTATTGTAGATATAGTTATAGGTACGCTTCAGAAGTTGTGTATGGATTGAGACAATTTAGAGATATAATGAAGCTAGATACTTTAAAAGTTATGTCAGTGGGATGTGGTCCGTGCACAGAGTTGGCAGCGATTGACTATTTGCATCAAAATAGAGAACTTAATTATAAAAAACTTGAATTTAGAGGTATAGATCCACTTAAAAACATGTGGAAATACATATGGGAGGATATAGATGAGTATTATCAGGGACAAGTAAAATTCTATGAGAGAGATATACTTGAACTGGTTGATATAATTGTTGAAAAGAAATGGATTCCGGATCTTATAATTTTTCAATATGTTTTTTCTGATATGTACAAGAAGAATTCTGCTGAGGAGATAAGGAGATTTATTGATAAACTGGCAAAATTCTTAAATGAACAAATAGGCAAAAGTATTTATATATTGGCGAATGATGCAAATATTGGAATGAAATACGAAGGTGGAAGAGATTTTTTTAATATTTTAGAGAAGAATATAAATGAACCCAAAATTATGAGACGTTATCATTTTAATAATGATTATAGACCTACGCATTATGATTATGGTGAAGAGTATGAAGATAATGGTATTTATTTCGAAATACCAGCACATATTAAAGAAAAATATGATTCTATTGATTCGTGCGCCAGTGCTCAAGTATTAATAAAAAAGACAGTAAAGAAAGAAGGATAATAATGATATTAAGTGTAAGCCGCAGAACCGACATTCCTAATTATTATTCGGAATGGTTTTTCAATAGAATAAAAGAAGGATTCGTATATGTTAGAAATCCGATGAATGCACATCAGGTCAGTAAGATTGATATAACACCCAAAGTGGTTGATTGTATTGTTTTTTGGACAAAGAATCCAGCACCAATGTTTAACAGATTGGAAGAACTTGCTCCATATGATTACTATTTTCAGTTTACGTTGACTGGTTATGGAAAAGATATGGAGTGTAATGTTCCGCATAAAAAGGAAAAAATGATTCCTATATTTCAGGAACTATCGAAAAAAATTGGAATGAAAAAGGTAATATGGAGATATGATCCTATTATTTTTACAAAGAAGTATAGTCCAGAATACCATTTAAAAGCGTTTGAGCAAATTGCAACAGCACTTAAAGGATATACAGAGAAGTGTGTTATAAGCTTTGTTGATATATATGCAAAGAATAAGAAAAATATGGAATTACTTGATTTATATGAAATTGATAAAAATGAGTTGCTAGAGTTTGCAAAGAAAATAGCTGGAATTGCAAAGGACAACGGAATGAAGATAGGAAGTTGTGCTGAGAGTATAGATTTGGATGAGTGTGGTATTGAACACAACTGTTGTATTGATAAAACTCTAATAGAAGACATAATTGGATGCAGACTCAAAGTTGAAAAAGATAAAAATCAACGCAAGGAGTGTGGCTGCGTGGAAAGCGTAGAGATAGGGACATATAATACATGTAAAAATGGATGCAAATACTGTTACGCAAATTATAGCCAAGAAAGTGTTGTAAAGAATTGTAGCAGGTACGATCCAAAGTCACCAATATTGTGTGGTATACTTGATGAAAATGATAAAATAACTGTGCGAAAAGTAAAATCTTTGAAAGAACAGCAATTAAGCATTTTTGATTTTTAGAAAGAAGGTAATGGGTTGAATTTAGGAATAGAAACTGAGACATTAGAATTTAAGAAATCAACAGGTGAGTTGAAAGAGGCAATGAATTCTATTTCTGCCATATTGAATAAGCATCAGCAGGGTGAAATTTATTTTGGTGTAAAGCCTGATGGTACAGTTATAGGACAGGTTGTGACAGAGGAATCTTTGCGTGAAGTCAGTCAGAAAATAAAGAATTCAATTGAACCCAAAATATATCCTGAAGTTAAAAAGGTTGTAATGGATGGAAGGGATTGTATTTATGTAAAATTTGAAGGAAGTCAGACACCATATTTTGCATTTGGTGTAGCCAAAATTCGTGTAGCAGATGAAGACTTAACTATGTCACCACAGGAATTAGCAGATTATATTCGAAAAGGTGACAAAGAGGAAAATCGTTGGGAAAATTTGGTTTCCAATAAATTTGTTGATGATGTTGATGAAGAACTATTGAAAAAATATACCAATCAGGCACATGATGTTGGTAGGATTGCAATTGAATATACCGATAAGAGAACCGTTCTGAACCAACTAGAATTATCAGAAGGCAATAATTTGATTAATGCAGGAAAGGTTTTATTTGCAGATGATTTGATTCAGGATATTCAGATGGCTATTTTTGCAACAAATGAAAGACTAACTTTTAATGATATTCAAAGACATCACGGACCGGTGCTTAAGCTGGTAGATATTGCAGAGAATTATATTAAAAGTAATATTCACTGGAGAGTGGAATTTACTGGGACATTGCAGCGTACAGAAATACCGGAAATTCCAGTTGATGCTATAAGAGAAGCATTATTAAATTCATTTTGTCATAAGGATTATGCAACTGGGCAAAGTAATGAGGTTGCAATTTATAAAAACAGAATAGAAATTTATAATCCAGGTTCTTTTCCAGAAGGATTTGAACCACAGGATTTTATTGATAGACCGGAAAGACCAATTCGTAGAAATCCGAAGATTGCAAGGATTTTATATTACTCTAAGGATATTGAAAGTTTTGGCACTGGTTTAAAGCGTATAGCTGACGCATGTGAAAAAGCAAGGGTTAGATATGAATTTAAAAAATTAAAGTCAGGTTTTGTTGTTTGTTTTTATCGGTCAGGAAAAAGTGAGGATAAGAGTACGGATAAAACAGTTAAAAGTACGGATAAAGTACGGATAAATACGGATAAATTGAATTTGTCACAGAAAAAAATTGTTGAATTTACATTGGAAAATGGAAAGGTTACCAATAAAGATGTTCAGCAGTTGCTGGGAGTGAAGGATTCACGGGCTTTAAAAGTACTGAAAGAGCTTGTAGAAACGGATGTTATTGTGAAACAAGGAAAATTGAAGGGAAGCTATTACACTATAAAAGATGGTGAGTAAGAAGGAGAAAAATGTTGGAAGAAATATATTCACGACGCAGTATTAGAAAATATACAAGTGAACCAATATCACGTTCTATTATAGAGAAAATTATTGATGCAGGAAGAGTGGCACCATCAGCGAAGAATCGTCAGCCCTGGAAGTATCTTGTATATAGTGGGGAAGCAAAAGCTAGATTGCTTAGCATTATGAAAAAGGGTATTGAGATGGAAGAAATACATCCAAGACTTCCTTTATCAGTGAATGGAATTCCGGATGCTAAAAATACCCTTCATATTATGGAAACTACACCGGTCGTAATTATTGTTCTTAATACAAGTGGAAAATCGCCATTTGTTCAGTTAGATGTGGATGATAGATTTTCTGAAATGAATGATCTATTATCGATAGGTGCATCTATAGAAAATATGTTATTAAAGGCAGAGGAATTAAATATAGGATCATTGTGGATAGGTAATACATGTTTTGCATACCAAGAGCTGATGGAGTATATTGGATTCACGTCAGAATTGGTGGGAGCGATAGCTTTAGGATATAAGGAAGAGACTCCAGCTATGCGTCCAAGAAAAAGATTAGAAGATATCGTGGAATACTATGATTAACATATGGGACCAAGAGATTTTGGTTGTATGGATGATAAGGTCTAAAGGATACAGGAAGGAACAAATGTATGAGCATATTTAATGTAGAATTAAAGAAGGTAATTGATGACAGTTACGAAATTGAGATTGGTTACGAATTACAGAAGAAGTTAATTGCTGATATTAATGCAGGGCTTGTTGGTAACATTAAGAAATATGTTGTAGTTACGGATAGTAATGTAAAGCCTATGTATGCGGACAAAATATTAGAACTTTTAATATCAAACGGGTATAAAGCGGATTTGATTGTTTTTCCTGCAGGGGAAGAAAATAAAACAAGAAAAACAAAAGAGTATGTTGAAGATACGATGCTTGAATTAGGATATAGGAGAGATTGTTGTATTATTGCAGTCGGTGGTGGAGTTGTAACCGATTTGGCAGGCTTTGTTGCGGGAACATTTGGAAGAGGAATTCCATTTATAAATTATGCAACAACATTATTGGCAGCAGCGGATGCTTCTGTTGGTGGGAAGACAGCTGTAGATACTCCGTTGGCAACAAATCTGATTGGATTATTTAATCAGCCTGAAAAGGTGTATATCGATATTGCAACTTGGAAAACTTTACCGGCAAGACAGATTTCTAGTGGACTTGCAGAAACAATAAAGCATGCATGTATGGCGGATAGAAAGTTTTTTGATTACATAAATGATAATATGCAGGCAGTTTTTGATGTGGATGATGAGGTATGCGGACATATTGCACAAGAAAATTGCAGCATAAAATATAAAGTTGTTATGAAGGATGAACGTGAAAGTGGCTTAAGAGAGATATTAAATCTTGGACATACGGTTGGCAGAGCTATTGAGACAGTAAGCGAATACAGATTACTTCATGGGGAAGCACTGGCAATTGGTTTGATAGCAGAAGTTAAATTGGCTAAGAAATTAGGCTATTGTACAGATTTGGATGAGACCTTGGTGCAAGATATTTTGGAAAAGGCAAAACTACCAACTAAGATACCTGATTATATAGATAGAGAAAAACTGTTGAAAAAATTGTACACGGATAAGAAAGTCAAGAATGGTGCATTGAGATTTGTGCTACAAAAAGGAATTGGAGATGTTGTGTCATTTGGAGATAATCTGTATGCAAAGGAGATTCCAGAAAGTGTAGCAAGAGAGATTATTATGTCTATGTAAATAGGTGAAACATATTTGGTTTAATAGTAAGTTATCGGGGGGCATATAGAAAGAAATGGAGAAAAAACATGGACAGATTAGTTAGAACATCAGCAAAGGCATTAGTTATAAAAGATGGATGTATGCTTGCAATAAAACTACATGATAGTGATGGAGATTTTTACATTATGCCAGGCGGAGGACAGGCTGCAGGAGAATTACTTTCTGCGACAGTACAACGAGAAGTGGCAGAGGAAACAGGAATTTCAGTTAAGGCAAAAGATGCATTGTTTATAATCGAAGGTGCTGAGGGAGAGAAACATCATAGAGTAGATGTTATTTATCTATGTGATTATATTGGTGAAAGCAATATGAAATATCATCCTGATAAGAATCAGGTTGGGTATGAATGGCTTGAGATTGCAACTCTCAATAAGGCACCATTATATCCTTCCAAATTAAGACGAGCTATTATGAATTATTATGAAGGCAAGGAGACTCCGGTTTATCTTGGAAATGAAAATGTTGGAGATCCGGAAATTACTGACTAGTGTTAGGCAAGAAAGAAGAATAATGGAATGATTGATATAAGAGCATATATGCGTGAACTGGTGGGAACGCTAAAAACTGTTTTTGAAAAGAGACTACTATATGTGGGACTTCAAGGAAGCTATTTTCGTGTTGAGGCTACAGAAAAAAGTGATATTGATGTAATGGTTATTATTGAAGAAATGAAGCCAAATGATTTGAAAGAATATAAAAAAGTATTAAAGGAGATTGGAAATTATGATAAATCTTGTGGCTTTATTTGTGGTTCAAAGGAACTGTTAAATTGGAATCCTCAAGAAATATGTCATTTATTAAATACAACAGCCGATTATTACGGTACGCTTGAAGATTTTGTACCGAAATATAACCGAAGGGATATTGCTGATTATATAAAGTTAAGCACAGGAAATTTATATTATATGTTATGTCATAGATATGTTTACGATGATATAGAAAAAAATAAGATGAAGTTGCCATTAATTTATAAAGATATATTTTATATACTTCAAAATGTATATTATCTTGAAAATGGTGAGTTTATTCAAACCAAAAGCAAGATGGAGCCAATCCTCTGTGGGAGTGATCGTAAAATATGGATGCTTTTAAATGAGATAACAAATGAAAAAGAATATGAATTCGATTCTGCTTTTGAAATTGTTTTTGATTGGTGTTGTGAAATACTTGAAAGAGTAAATCGGTACGAATAGTATGAGAATGATGAATTGTTGTTATTTATGGATAGTCCTCAGTAGCCCTGAATAATACACCCACAAGTAACACTCTAACCAAGAACACCAGCATCTAAGCCACTTACGGTTCAGTATGCAACTTTCAAAGAGATAATTCAAAAAATATCAAAAACAACAATTTCCCCGAAAACGTCGAGTTTTCGGGGATTTTTTAATCATTTATACGCATTCTATACTTAAGTGGCGAAACAAGAAACTCCTTCTTAAATGCATAACTAAAATAGCTTGTACTGTTAAATCCACATTCGTAAGCAATTTCATCTATAGATTTGTCAGTATTTGATAATAAAACAATAGCATGTTCTAATCTTACCTTAGCTAAATATCTTGAAAAAACTTCCCCTGTATTCTGCTTGAACAATCTTGAAAAGTGAGACTGGGAAAAGCCAAATGTTTTACAGATAATATCTGCATTAATATCATCCTGATAATTAGAGTCTATATATCTCATAACATCATTAATATTTTTATTTATTTTCTTAACAGAATTGCAGTTTATATTATGAGGTAACTGGTGCTCAATAATAAACACAATTAAGTATGTAAGCAGTGCTTTTAATTTAGAGTCTGTGTATGATGAATTAATATTATATTCCGTCAGCATCTGCTCAAAAATATTCTGGACAGCATGCTGATCCTCCTGATTCAGAATGTGATATTTTTCATTATAGAATCTGTTAAATGCAGCAGCAGATATTTCAGATTTTATATAATCAGCTATATCAAATGAATATTTTATAAGTATGCCGTTATGTACTTCATTGCTGGTATAAAAGGTCTGGTGCTGTAATCCAATAGGTATTGTTCCAACATATCCTTTAAGTACATCCCACTCTCCGTCAGTTGAGTATACATGATGACTTCCCGATATCAGAAAACCAATCTCAAAATGATCTGTACATGCACTCATTGATGCCATGTGAAAATTATTATCTTTTCCGTTATAAACAATACTTCTGCTTATTTCAAAATTTTTATTATCTTTTATAGGTCGTGGCATATTTTTTACTCCCTCTAATGACTTTAAATATAAAAATAGCATAATATTTAAAATATCGTTTGTAAAGTGATATCTATTATAAAGAAAGTTATAAATTAATAAATTATAATATATATAAGCGATGAGCTATACCATACGAAAGAAGCATTTTATTAGATTTATGTGACAGAGTAGATATATATTCAAAGGAGGGATTAGTAATGAATGATGAAAGAGTGCCAATTAATTTATATAAACTCGATTTTGGCTATAATGATAAGGAAATTAATAGAGAGGAACTTATTAAAGATTACAAACAGAATATAAAAAAATGGTATTTTATAGCAATTGCAGATATTGTGTTTGCACTGATTACAGCCTTTGTAAATTTTACAGTTCCTGATACGGTAATGATGAGCCTGATTATTTATATTGCTGCATTCGCATTGATGATAGTAAGCATTCACAGGCTTTATAGATATCATTTACAATATAGGAGTATAAATGATGACATACGGAAGTGATTTGGGGTAAATGGGAGGAAATTAGTATGAAAAAAGAAGCTATTTTAGAATCAAAATGTATTTTAGACCAGACAGAAGGTTCAATGGTAAATTATGGTGGAGCTTATTCTAATTTTGCGATAGCAGAAAAGAGCGGTAGTTTTTTAGATAAAAAGAAACGATATGTTTTTGTTTTTAAAATCAATAATTCAAGAAAAGAATTTGATGTAAATGAAATGATTTATAATAAGTATGAAGAGCAAAGTTTTGGCATATTAGAATATAGTGGTAAGAATTTTATAGCCTTTTCGGAAATAAAAAAATAGTAATGCTGCTTGTGTGCTGTTGTATTCAAGAGGTGCATCAACAAAATCCTGATAATCCACAGGAAACTATTAGAGCACATATTTATAAGAAAATAGGTGTTAAATCTGAGAGAGTGGAAAAGGGTGTATATCCAAGTTTAAAACAGGTTAAGTCAAAGTCTGATGCTGCAAGTAGACAGTCAAGAGCGAGTGCTGCATACATAAGTATTTGCCAAAAGCATTATTCCAGTAAGTAGTTCTAAGACTTCATAAAAAGACTTCACAGACATACCTTATAGACAGGCTTTACAGACGTGCTTCATAGATAGACTTTACAGACAGGCTTCACAATTCACTTACAGACCAAACAGCTCTATTGCGAATATTGACAACAAAGGTATTGTAATGAGTGACAATATAGTTGTAAGCACGAATATTTCTGTCGCGTAAAGTGAATCCTTGTTATATCTTTCTGCAAACATAATAGCAGATGCTCCGGCAGGGCAGGCCATTCCTATGAATACGGTAAACGGTACATTAAAATCAAAGCTCTGGAAGTTGAAAATATAAAGAACAAGCATACCGATTACAGGAAATATGATGAGCTTAAGAGCACAAAGATAGTACATACGCAGGCTCTTGAGGCTGCTTACAATATTGCTCTGTGCAAGATTAGCACCAGCTATAAGCATAGCAAGTGGCGTATTCATATTGGCTATGTATTGAATAGGATTATCTATAACAGCAGGTATTTTTATGCCGGTAACGAAGCATATAACACCAGCGAATATGGCTATAATGGTTGGTGTGCAAAGATTCCTGCATATAGTTTTTAAGTCACCTGCTCCACCCATGACTATAACGCCGTGTGTCCATAATAACAGATTGAATACAGTAAGGTAAGCTGTCATATAGAAAACCCCTTCCTGGCCAATGACGCCATTGATAAGAGGTAGTCCTATAAAACCACTATTTGAATATATAAGGGCAATTTTCTCAACTGGAATTCTGTTTTTTTGCAGGTTATAATCAGAACTTATACTTATACCGTTTCTGCTATATTCAGTATTTCTGATTAGTATATTTGTTAATATTATAATAACTGTAAATGTTGTTAAAGCTGCAATGAGTGTAAGACCAAGCCCCCACATAAGATGTACATCAAAGTCCATCTGGTAAGATTGGAATATCATAAGAGGTGAAACCAGCATAAGAAGAATGTTTGACAGCCTTGGAATAGTCTTATCATCAATCAGACCCGTTTTAAATAGAACTATTCCGCAAAGCATTATAAAAAACATTTCAATTATTTTTTCGGCAACAACAATAGCCATACTGCCCTCCATTTTCACAATACTGATTCTGCTAAAATTAAATATAATAGTGCGTAGCACGGAACAATCCGTAGGCGTTAAAGCCGTGGATTTTTGACACCGGCATCATTAAATCTAATGATACAATATAAATGATGAGAGTGTCAAAAGTAAATTTTGCTACTCGCTGATGTAACCGGATTGCTTCATTGCTATGCAATTCCCGCAATCCTCGAACATCTCAAACTGATAATCAAAGAGTTCGTTTTATCACTTCTGATAAATTGGAGAGATATACGAAAGTAGTTGAGTGGGATAATGGATATCTTGTTATGGCAAAATATAAAAATGCCAGTCTCTAAGTTCAACCTTAGGGACTGGCATTTCTTAATTATTCAATTACAACTCATATCTTGGCTAAGGACTACATTAGCAACAGCAGTCACAGATGCTAAGTGCACTATCAATTAGTCCAATTCACACATTTCTGTACGGATTATCCCTCAATAGCAATCCTCTTAGCACTTTCAATTTCCTCAGCAGCTTTCTTTGGTACAGAGAGTCTTAAAATACCACTTTCATATTTAGCCTTTATGTCGTCCTGAGTAATTGCATTACCAACGTAGAAGCTTCTGCTCATAGAGCCGGCATAACGTTCCTTTCTGATATACTTGCCTTCCTTGTCCTGCTCGTCCTTATCAAGACCCTTAGCGGCACTGATTGAAAGGTATCCATTATCAAGCTGTATATTGATTTCGTCTTTCTTAAAGCCAGGTAAATCAATATCAACTTCATAGCCGGAATCGGTTTCTCTGACATCAGTCTTCATTTCGTGGCTGGCGTGTTTACCATACAAAGCTTTTTCAACTTCAGGAAATCCGAAGTTCATCCAATCATCATTAAATAAATTCTCTCCAAAAATACTAGGCATTAACATAAGTCATCGCTCCTTTTTTAATAAACTATTTGTTCGGCTGAACCTTTCGTTCATTCAGATTGGATATATAAATAACCAATCCCCAGGATTACATATTCATCTGAACTATTACCTTGTTTCTTTGGAACATCTGGAATGGCGTTATCTTAATTACTATTTCTTAACTCCCTTTCCTTTGTTCTGGCTATGTTATATACCTAATCATTAGCACTGTCAATAGGTGAGTGCTAATAATTTATAAATAGTTTATAATTATTTCAATTCTTACTATTTTCAGAAGTGTTGAAAAGACTGTACAGGATAAGCCGGTCAGCAGGTAAATTGATTGACAAATACTGTTATAAAGTCTACAATAAATATAATATATTAGTACGTTAATTAATTTCTATTATGATTTGTCAAATTCGTGTGAAGTAATCTAAAGGAAATTGGATTGTGATTTCGATTTTACATTTATTATTAGATTCTAATCGGTATATTAAGAACGTAAATTTATACAAAATGGGTATATTAATATGAACAAAAGAATAACAAGGAAATTGTGCATTGTTGGCTTGATATCTTCTATTGTCTTATCTGGATGTGGTAATGCAGGTATAACAGGTGGCAACAGAGAGGAGTTATCAGGTGGTACAGATAAAGTTGTCTCTTTAAAGGTGTGGACAGAAAAGGATGGTCTGGATGTCATGAACAAAATGCTAGACAGCTTTAAGGAACAATATAAAGATGAAGCAGAGTTTGATATAACGGTTGAAATCCAGGCAGATTCACAGGTTCGTGATGTTATGCTTACAGATGTACACAATGGTGCAGATGTGTTTTCATTTCCAGATGATCAGATTATATCATTAACGGCTGGCGGAGTTCTGACAGAGGTACCCAATGCAGATGAAATAGCAGCAGCTAATGTAAAGGAGTCAGTCGAAGCAGCGACTCTGAATGATACATTATACGGCTATCCTATGACAGCAGATAATGGATATTTTATGTATTATAATAAAGAATATTTTTCAGAAGACGATGTTAAGTCATTAGATAAAATGTTGTCAATTGCAGCAGCTAACAATAAAAAAGTTGCTATGGAGTTTGATTCAGGATGGTATCTTTATACATTTTTCGGAAATACAGGACTTAGTCTTTCTATTAAACCAGATGGTATAACTAATGAATGTAACTGGAATTCGCAGACAGGTGATATAACTGGAGCAGCTATAAAACAGGCTCTCAATAGTATAGCAGCTAATCCAGGGTTTGTAAGTATGCCTAACGGAGATATAGCTGAACACATTAAAAGTGGTGATGTTATAGCAGGAATAAGTGGTGTATGGGATGTTATGAATGTAAAGGAAGCCTGGGGAGAGAATTATGGTGCCTGTAAGCTGCCAACATATACAGTTGCGGGAAAGGAAGTTCAGATGTCTTCATTTACAGGCTATAAGATGATGGGAGTGAATTCTTATTCAAAGAATAAAGAATGGGCATGCAGGCTTGCTGACTGGCTGACTAATCAGCAGAATCAGGAACTTAGGTTTAAAGAGAAAAATCAGGGACCATCTAACAGTAAGGCAGCAGAATCAGAAGAAATCAAAAAAGTGGCTGCAATACAGGCAATCATTGCACAGTCCCAGTATGGAACATTACAAAGAGTAGGAAACAGCTACTGGGATGCCTGTAAGAAGTTTGCTAATACGGTGCTTAGTGGTAATAATGGTGGTTTATCAGATCAGGAAGTTATGGATACGTTAGTTAATGAAATTACAGCTTCTGCTATTAAGTAACAGTAAGTTGACCAAAGTTGATTTACTGTGAGTAGAAAAGATTGGAGAACAAGCATGAATAATAAAAAAAGAACGAGCCTGAAGACACTGATATTATTGCCAGTATTTATACTAGGTGCTTTAACAATAATATGTAATGTTATGGCTATAAACAATATAAGAACTGTTAACTCTAATGCCGCTGATATAACAGATAACTGTATGATGAGTGTTTCAGATCTTGGTGAAATAAAGAATGATATACAGGTTATTCATACACTTGGATTATCACATATTATTGCAACAGATCTTAATACTATGATATCAGTAGTAGGCGAGATTAATGATAATCAGGAAGAATTAGAACAAAAGCTGGATGAATATAAGAAATATGTCCAGAATGATGATATGGATACATATAATTCATTAGTAAGTAATTATAATACTATGAAATATGAGCTTGGAAACATTATGGCATACAGTGCTTTAGGCAAGAATGAGGAAGCATATGCTATTGCTAACGGAGTTGTAAGTGATAGCAGCACAGCAATCCAGAAGGATATTGAGGTGCTAAGCACACATGCCAATGATACAGCTTCTGAGGCAAGGGAAAGGCTTACCAGTGTGTATATAAGCTCACTTGTCAGTAATGGTATAGTTATTATTATAAGCGCTATATTAATTATTGTAGCAATATACTGTGTTATGAAGTATGTTATCAAACCAATTATTGCAACCAATAAAGATATCAGGGATATTATTGATGGAATCGATAATGGAGAAGGAGATCTGACAAAGCGCGTAAGAGTCATATCTAATGACGAGATAGCAGACCTTGGTAACGGTATCAATCTTTTTATGGATAAGCTGCAGGAAATACTAAAGCTGATTATAGAGAATACTAACTATATGGAAAATGTTGTTGCTGAGGTTGATGGCAGTGTTGTCAAATCCAATGACAGTGCTTCTGATTTATCTGCTATGACAGAGGAATTATCTGCAACTATGCAGGATGTAGGGCTTTCTGTTAATACTATTAATGATAATGCTGATAATATACTAAAAGATGTTGAGATTATAGCGACAAAGTCAGATGATATTAATCAGTTCTCAAAGGAAATGAAGGCAAATGCAGAAAAAATAGAGAGTGATGCAAGATATAATATGGTTCAGACAGGTGAAAAGGTTGGGAATATATTAGATGTTCTTAATAAGGCAATAGAAGATAGTAAGAGCGTTGACCAGGTAAATAACCTTACGAATGATATTCTTAATATATCAAGCCAGACGAATCTGTTAGCACTCAATGCTTCAATAGAAGCTGCCAGAGCAGGTGAAGCGGGTAAGGGCTTTGCAGTAGTGGCAGATGAGATTCGTCAGTTAGCAGATTCAAGCCGTGAAACTGCCAACAAGATACAAAGTATTAACTCGGTTGTTGTTGCTGCTGTTAATAATCTATCGGATAATGCTAATAATCTGGTTTCGTATCTTCAGCAGACTATTCTTCCTGAATTTCAGACATTTGTTGATGGCGGCGTGAAATATAAAGAAAATGCTTCATATATAGAGAATGCAATGGATGAATTCGTTGAGAAAACAGATGTCCTGAAGAAAAATATGGATGAAATAGCTCATTCCATCAATACGATAACAACAGTAGTTGATGATGGTGCTGCTGGAGTTAATAATGCGGCTATAAGCACACAGGGTCTTGTTGAGGATATAGTCAATATCAGCAATAAAATGATAGAAAACAAGGGTATTGCCCAGAATCTTAAGAATAGTACTAACATATTTGCAAAGTTCTGATTTTGAATATTGGGGAGAATTGCGGGAGTGCGTAGCACGGAACAATTCGTAGGTATCAAAGTCGGGGGCTTTTGCCCCCGACATCATCATATAATAAATATTTACAATTTTCATCTGCCAGTTTTAAAAAATGGGCAGGCTATAGAATAAATTTACTTTTCAAAGCCTATATATTACTATGAATATTGACAGTATTCCAACAATATTGTATACTTAACAAGTTGATGAAATACTACTGGGAATGAGGTTCTCCCGGGAACGAGATAGCAATAGCTAAATCTTTCGTTCATAACCGCTTGATTATAAAGCTGATGACTTCTGCAAAGTGCAGGAGCTATCAGCTCTTTTTGCGCTAATATTTATTCAGAAAAGAGGATTGTTATGTTAAAAAGTATAGCGCTGATAATGTTAATTGGAATGTCTGCAGGCTGGATATGCCGCAAGGTAAAGTTGCCGGGACTGCTTGGAATGTTATTTACAGGTATTATATTAGGAGCGTTAATTTTCAGAATGGATGGAGTCGCTTTGTGTATGGCAGGAACTAAGCTGAAGCTGAAAGAAAGGGTATTCTGTATGCTTGCATACACACCTAAGGCAACCGTTCAGGCGGCGATAGGCGGAGTTCCATTATCAATGGGACTTGCGTGTGGCAATACAGTGCTTACAGTAGCAGTATTAGCAATAATAATAACAGCACCGCTTGGGGCATTTGCCATTGATATGACCTATAGAAAGCTGCTTAAGAAAAGCTAGGGAGAATTAAGATAAATTAGATAGTTTATTAGAAATAGGGAAGACTCATAGCAGCTAATAGTGGTTAAAAGAAGTTTAATACAAAATAGAATGGAGAAAATATGGATACTAAAGCAAAATCACAATTCAGATTATTATTTCCGTGCTACTTCTCATTTTTTGTAAATGGGGCAATGGTATTGTTAGTTGGAGCAATACTTCCATATATTATAGAAGAAGCAGGAATTAATTACAGCGTAGCAGGAGGTTTTTTATCGGCATTTGCAATAGGCAATCTTCTTGCGAGCTTTGTCAATCCGCCGATGGCTTCACGGATAGGAAGAAAAGCAACAATTGTTGTATTTTCAGCATTTATACCAGTAATGCTGCTTGTTATAACATTTCTTCCACCAGTGCCGGTTATATATGCAGCATTTATACTTATTGGAATAGGCAGAGGCTCAGTAAGCATAATCAATAATGCAGTTGTTAATGATAATTCTAACGGCAGACCAGCCGCACTTAACCTTTTACATATGACATTTGCGGCAGGTGCATTTATTGCTCCATTCATTACTTCGCTTTACACAAGCTTTGGTCTGGGCTGGAGAGCAGCTGCATATACAATAATTATAGGCTCAACATTATCAGTTATATTATATGTGTGGATGAGAATAGACTATAACTGGCCGCTGGAGTCTAAGAAGGCTAAGGAAAATTCTTCTGACAGCAAAGCAAAGCCATTTTATAAAAATAGCATTTTTTATATAATGGGCTTTTTATTATTCTTATATCTTGGACTTGAGAATTGCGTAAATGGATGGTTTGTAACATATTTTAAGAGTATGGATATAATGAGCAGTACATATGCAACCAACCTTGTATCGGTTACCTGGATAATGGTTATGCTTGGAAGACTTCTCACAGCTAAGATATCATCAAAGGTTGATAAGAATAAGCTTATATCTGGATACTGCGTTGCTACAACAGTATTCTTTATATTACTTACAGCAACCCATAATCTTGCAGTTATTACTGTAGCTATTGCAGGACTTGGCTTCTTCTTTGCGGGAATATATCCAACAACAGTATCAAGTGTTGGCAATATAATTAAAGGTTCAACAACAGGAATGTCATTATTTCTGGCCATTGCCGCATTAGGCGGAATTGTTACACCACAGATAGTAGGTTTCCTTGCTGACAGAATAGGAATGACAGCGGCAATACTTGTATTAGCGTTCAACGCTGCAGGTATGCTTATAATGTCAGGAACTAATGTGTTGATGAGAAGAAAAGAAACACATATATAAATGACTATATGAAATATAATTTTATGTGATTTTATATTTACAAATTAAAGCATATAAATGTATAATAATGGTAGTGAAGAGGTATATTTATACTGACGGTGAGGAAGTGCAGATTACAGATGAGAATAATGTATGGATTGTTAATTGCTATTGAGATTATTCTTATGGGAATATGTTCATATAAAGCAATGAATAAGAAAGGCAGACTGGCAAAGATAGTATTTATATATGAAGCTGTTGCAGCATTTTGTGGCATAGTATTTCTTGTGTATATATATGTTCCAGGAATAACTATCACAACGCTTTGCAAGAGCCTTACATTGATATGCTTTGACTGGATTCTTATTCTTCTAATGTACTACACGCAATATTATACAGGATTGTTTCATGGAGTTAAGATTATTAAAGAGGCAATGATTGCCTTTTCAGCAATAGACAGCGTTATGCTTATTGCCAATGTATGGAATCATCAGATATTTACTATAACAGAGATTAATGATTATGAGATTGTAACAGAATTTGTGAAGACCAATTTCTTTTATAAGGCACATTTTATATATAATTATCTTGTTATCTTATTATTGCTTTTATCCTTTATGTTTATGATAGCGAACTCGTCTAAGTTCTACAGTTTCAGATACGAGATAATATTTATAGCACTTCTGATTGGATTTATTCTTGACATTGTGACAATAAGGTCACAGTCAATATATGATGTGTCTATGCCGGCATACGGAATTATGTGTATGCTTATATACTATTTCACGTTAAGATATATACCTAATGAGCTTATAGAGAATACGCTGTCCCTTATTATTAAAGATATGAATAGTGGAATTGTGTGCTTTGATAACAGAGGAAGATGTATATACTGTAATGACATATTAAAGAATATTTATAATATTGGAACAGAATATATTGATGTTGAGAGAAAATATTCAGAATGGCTTAATGAGCGTGGAAGTGACAGAAAAGATACGATGAAGACTGAAACAACAGTATCTTTTCACGATATTAAGAAATATTATGAGGTTGTATATAAGAGAATATTTGATGATAAGAATAATTTTGTATGCGATTATTTTATATTTAATGATAAGACAGAAGACATACAGTCACTTGAGAAAGAAAAGTATAAAGCAACCCACGACAGGCTTACGGGACTTTATAACAAGGATCAGTTCTATGTAGAAACATACAAGATCCTTCATAGAAATGCAGATGTGCCATATTGTATGTTATGCAGTAATATAAGGGACTTTAAGTTCGTTAATGAATTATTTGGAATAGAAAAAGGTAACGAAGTTCTTGTAAAGCAGGCAGAGATAATGAAAGAATATGCCAGTGATGATATCATAGCAGCAAGAATTAACAGTGACCGTTTTGCTATGCTTATTCCTAAGAAGAGTTTCAGTGTAGATATGATATTATCCATAATTCACAGAATGCAGGATTATTTTAAAGATAGTTCATTCCATCTGCACATTTTTACAGGTGTGTATGATATAAGTGATTTGGAAGAGCCTGTAAGTATTATGTGTGATAAGGCTAATCTTGCAAGTGAAACTATTAAGAATGAATATAAGAGCAATATAGCTTATTATACAGAAAGACTTTTTGAAAGCTCTATTGAAGAAAGAAGAATTATAGGAGAATTCGAGAGGGCAATAAGTAATAATGAGTTTGAAATGTACTTACAGCCACAGGTAGACTCTAGCGGTAACTTATACGGAGCAGAAGCACTTGTGCGTTGGCAGCACCCTGAAAGAGGACTGTTATCTCCGGCAATATTTATTGATGTTCTTGAAAAGACAGGCTTTATATATAAGCTTGACAGATATATGTGGGATAAAGCAGCTAAGAAGCTTGGAGAATGGAAGAAAGAGGGAAAAGACCAGTATCACATATCGGTTAATATATCGACTAAGGATTTCTATCTTGTGGATGTATACGAAACATTTGTCGGGCTTGTTGATAAATATGACATTGACCCTGTTAATCTTAATATAGAGATTACAGAAACAACATTAATGTCCGATTTTGACAAGAATATGGGTATAATCAGGCTTTTGCAGAACTACGGATTTAATATAGAGATTGATGATTTTGGAAGTGGATACTCATCACTTAATATGTTAAAGGACATAAGTGCAGATGTATTAAAGATTGATATGGGCTTCTTAAGAGCCTCAGAAAATGAGGCGAAAGGGCTTGATATTCTTGAAAGTATAATAACACTTGCTGGAAAGCTTGGAATGAAAGTTATAACAGAAGGTGTTGAAACAAAAAAACAGCTCTATATGTTAGTAGAGATGGGTTGTGATATGTATCAGGGATATTATTTCTCTAAACCAATACCGGTTGATGAGTTTGAGAAGAAGTATAACATTAAGTAATAAGTAAATTGTATTCTGGGCTGCTGCATTTTGTGGCAGCCTAATATAATGATAGGCGTAAGTGTCACAGCGCACTTGATACAAGCGTTATATAAGCCAAAATGTGCGTAGAAATGAGGATATATATGATAACAGGCACAATAAAGAAGAATTGGAAAATGTTAATTACAGTTCTTGCAGCAGTAATAGGCGTACTGGCAGTATATCAGCCAGAAAATGCTGTGTGTTACGCAGCAGATAATGACACATCGGCTATAGAGATAAGAACCTCAAAGGATTTGTTGGAAGCCTCTAAGAATAGTGATGGCAGTTATGTCCTTATGGCTGATATTGATATGTCAGTATTTGGGGTGGACGGCTGGAAGCCTTGGAATTTTAATGGAACATTTGATGGCAATGGACATACACTTTACAATATGGACATTAATACTGTTACAGATGTTACAGAAAAGGCTTATGATGGCAACCTTAAAGAATATGATACTTATTATGCCGGACTTTTTGGGATAACGAAGAATGCGGTTATTAAGGATCTTAATATAAAAGGTGCATATGTAAATATAAGCGAGAATGAGGATGGTAATCGTAATAAGAGCATATTAGCTGCTATATTGGCAGGTTATATGGATAATACGACAATCACAGGCTGTAAAGTGGAAGGTTATGTATCCCTCAAATCAACAGCAGCTATGTGGGGAACTGCGGGTATTGCAGGCTTTGGTAACGGAAATATAAGTGGTTGTGAGGCAGATGTTACACTTGTATGTACAGATGCAGATAAGAATTCTGCTGACAGAGATGAGCAGTTTATGGGTGGTATATATGCCGATGGCTATATCAATGTAAGTGACTGCGTAGTTAATATTGACGGCTATATATCAGAACATGGATATGTTCATTCAGGCGGAATCACAGGACTTTATATATTATATCCAGTTACGGGAAGTTATGTTGCTGATATTGCAGGCAATACAATCAATGGAAAGATAACATTTTTTGAGGATAATACAGACAGACGTGCATATTGCAAGGCTGTTGCCGGTGAAAGAATGAATCTTTATTCAACTTCTGCTGCTAATACAGATAATTTTGTAAGAAATGAGGTGTATGATTATACAGTAGATTTAAAGCCTGACAATTATGTAAGAAAGACATATTCTGTAGATAATCCATATGAGAATGAGCAGAAGCTTGTCAGTTCAGAGGATAACAGTACAGAGAGCAGTGATAATGGACTTATTAAGACAGGAAGCACTAATAATGCTTCGCATAGCAATGTATTAAATATGAGCATGCCAGTAAGGGTTATTGTTATTGTAGTAATGATAGCAGCAGCGGTTGGTATCTATTATTATATAGCAGGAAAGATAAGGAAAAGCAGAAAGAAATAAAAATATCATTAAAGAAGTAAAAAAATAGCAGAAAGAAACAGTACAGGGAAATTCAGAAGAAATAAATAAAAAAACAGGCACTGAATAAAAATGTATAGTTGGAATGGAGATGTAAAAAATGCAGTTTACAGATGAACAGTTTAAGAAAGACTCTGAACAGTTGATAGACTTTATATATAAAAGTCCAAGTCCATACCACGTTGTTAATAATATAGCGGCAGTTCTTAATGAAAACGGATTTATACGCTTAAGTGAGGGTAAAGCCTGGAAGATTAATCCGTCAGGACGTTATTATGTAATAAGAGGTGGTTCTTCAATTATAGCTTTTAATATGCCAAAGGCAGAAAGCTATAAGGGTTATAATATAGCAGCCAGCCACAGTGATTCTCCCTCTTTTAAGATAAAAGAAAATCCAGAGATAACAACAGATAAACATTACATAAGCCTTAATGTAGAGAAATACGGCGGAATGATAATGTCAACGTGGCTTGACAGACCATTGTCAGTTGCAGGATATGCAGTAGCAATTGGCAGGTCAGGCATTAAAGAATATCTTGTAAATGCAGATAAGGACCTGCTTGTAATACCTAACCTTGCAATACATATGAATCGTAGTGTCAATGATAACACAAGTCTTAACCCACAGAAGGATATGCTTCCTTTATTTGGTGATATTAATGCCAAGGATAACTTTGATGAGTATATAAAGTCTTGTATACAATCTGAAGACAAGGATAAAGAAAGCGTTGCAGATGAAAGCCTTACAACAGAACTTTTCTTATATAACAGGGAAAAAGGCAGAATATGGGGCTGCAACGATGAATATATATCAGCACCAAGATTAGATGACATACAATGTGCGTATTCATCTTTAATGGCTTATATTAAGGCATTGGGTGAGATTTCAGATGATTATGATAAAGTAAATGTATGCTGTGTATTTAATAATGAAGAAGTCGGAAGCACAACTATGCAGGGAGCAGACTCTACATTTTTATCAGATGTGTTAGAACGAATAAGCATAGCTTATGGTCTGGACAGGGAAAAGTATATGATGGCAATAGCTTCATCATATATGGTATCTGCTGATAATGCACACGCTGTACACCCTAACCACACAGATAAGGCAGACCTGACAAACAGACCATATATGAATGAAGGAATTGTTATTAAATTTAATGGCAATCAGAAATATACGACTGACAGTGTATCTTATGCCATATTCAAGGACATATGTGACAAAAGAAATGTCCCATACCAGACATATGCTAACAGGTCGGATATAGCCGGCGGCTCAACACTTGGCAATATATCTAATTCACACGTATCAGTTAATACTGTCGATATAGGGCTTGCACAGCTTGCAATGCACTCAGCATATGAAACAGCAGGTGTGAAAGATACAACTTATATGATAGAGGCACTGACAGGCGTATTCTTAAGATAGTAATTTAATAGTTTAATAACTGATATATGTAAATATATATTAATCATACAGAATATAATATATATTTTAATGTTAGAATTTTTTGGAAAATAGAATATGTGCAGGCTCAGATAAATGGCAGTTAGTAAAGAATACATTTACAGCATCTTTATAATCGCTCATTTTCTGAGCCTTTTTAATAGCCTTGGCTTCTTTTTTGCAGTCACCAAATGCGTATTCCATATAGCACCACATTTCTTTCATACGGTGGATAGCGTGCTTATCACCTGACATTATCTTAAGGCGTTCTTCATACACATAGTTATGGAGCTTTCGCATATTATCTTTATCCTCTTTAAGGTTTCTTGCATATTCATAAGGATTATCACTTATAAGTACATTGATAAGTCCTGGGTCAGCGACAAGTCCGCGACCAAGCATTATGCAGTGTGGCAGTGGTGATTTGCTATTTTCATCTGTATAAGCATAATCTTTAAGAAATGCAATATAATCATTTCGAGTAAATATGTCACCATTGTAACATACAGGGTTGCGGCTTTCTTTAATTGCCAGCCTGAAAGCTTCCTTATTAACATCACCACGGTAATAATCAGTTCTTACTCTTGGGTGGATAATTAATTCCTCAAGGCTGAACTTATTATATACTTCAAGGATATTGTACCATTCATCAGGTGATTCAATTCCGATACGTGTCTTTACAGATACTTTTATATTGTTGTCCTGAATGTAATTATCGGACATTATTTCATAAAGTATGCGTTCAAGCCTGTCAGTATCTGCAAGCATTCCTGAGCCTTTGGATTTGGAAACGACTGTTCCAGAGGGACAGCCTGCATTAAGGTTAATTTCATTATATCCGAAGTTATCAAAAAGCATATGGGCTGTCCATATGAAATCCTCTGAATTATTAGTCATTATCTGTGGTATTGAATTGATTAAATTATTATTTCTGTCAATATCACGCATTTCCTTTGCTAGAAATTTCTCTGTCTGGTTAGGTGATATAAATGGCATAAAATATTTGTCAATTTTGCCGTGTCCGAAGAATTCATCGAAGGCATTACGGAACATATAATCCGTAAGTCCCTCCATAGGGGCAAGATATACTTTGGTGTTAGACATATTTCCTCATTTCCTGTACATTACATAATTTTCTTTTTCTGCTGTCTTGCAGTTATGGCAGTAACCATTTGTCTAGGTACACATTTTGCCACAGTTGTGCCAAGCTTCATCATTAGAGTAGGAACAATTGTGACTTTGCCCCGAAACATCTGTCTTAATGCATAAGAAGCACAGTAAGTGGCTGATATTCCCGGAAGTGCAAAGGTTACATTAGCTACATTATTAAAGTTGGTGTTAACAGGACCGGGACATAACATACATATGTGAACCCTGCTCTTAGCCTCTCGTAGTTCTTCATTAATGGCACTGGTAAGACTTGTCACATAACTTTTAGTAGCATAATAAGTAGACATATATGGACCGCCAGGAAGAAGTCCTGCACTAGAAGCCACATTCATAATGTAACCACGGTTTCTTTTCTTGAAAGCTTTAACCATATATTTGGTAAGAATATGGGTTGCCTTGATATTTACATTAATCATAGATAATTCTTTATTAAGGCTTGTTTTATCAAAGCTTCCAAGGTCGCCAAATCCGGCATTATTAATGAAGATATATATATTCTTCTTTGCCAATGTCCTGCCAAGCTTAATGCAGGCATTTTCATCAGATAAATCACAGGTTATTATTTCACATCTTGTAGATAACTGCTGTGAGAGAAGAAGCATTTCTTTAGTATTTCTAGATACAAGGATAAGGTCATAGCCTTTCTTGCTTAAAAGCTTTGCCATTTCACGGCCGATACCAGAGCTTGCACCGGTTATGCAGGCAACGGCACGGCTGGATTTATTGGAATTATTAATATTATTCATATTAAACCTCATTTCTGCGCACAGATTAAAGCATAACAGTTTAGTGTCAGGTGCGCACAGACACGATTACTCCACTTGTAAAATTAAATGGACTGCATTACAATAGAAACATTATAACATAAAACAATAGGAGAGAAGTATGAAAAATCGAACCTTATTTAAACAAGAGTACATTGATGCGGCAATGAGAGCCAGCAATTTTGATAATAATAAGTACAAAATATTTAAAATGATATACAACATCTTCGGACTTTTATTTGGAATGGGCTGTATAAGATATCTTATATTCCAGATTATGGGGAGCGAGGAAGCCGACTGGTTTATGGTAATATTTTATGCGTGTGCTGCGGCTGTATTCCTTTATATAGGAATGATTGGAATGGACAGAAGCAGTAAAAGAAAGTACCATAATATATATTCAAGAATGGTTGGAATTACATTTACATATGATATCGACTCAGAATATATTGTTGTAACCGATGAGGAAGACGACAAGGACACATTCAGCTGGGACGATATAATTAAATGGAATCAGGATACGGAAAATATATATCTTTTTGTGTCTGCTGATGACTGCCTTGTAATTAATAAGGAAGGCTTTGTTGAAGGGACATATAAAGATTTAATCGAACTTGCAACAGCAGTTATGGGACTTAGGGATGATGAGGAGAATATTAATGAATAATATAAGCGTTAGAATTAATAACACAGATACACAGGATAATGCAAATGGTCTTTACATAAGAATATTAGAGGCTGACGAGATTACAGACATATATAATGAACATATAGTAACAGACTTTCCGGCATCAGAGGTTAAGCCTCTTAGTCAGATGTTAAGAAAGAGAGAGCAAGGACAGTATTTTGTATATGGAATGTTTGAGGATAATGGAGAGCTTGCAGGATATGCGTATTTTATAAAATGCAGTAATAAAGATGTATATCTTCTTGATTATCTTGCGATAGTTAAGAATAAGCGTTCAAAGCATTTAGGTTCAACATTTTTACAGGAGTTAAAGAATATTGCAGTAAATGATGACAGGCTCTTAATGTTAGAGGTTGAAAATCCTGACTATGCAGATGAGGGTGCAGCTAAGGATTATATGATTAAGAGAATAGGCTTTTATAAGAAGAATGGAATGAAATTAAGCAATACAAGCTGTTATTTCCTTGGTAATGAATATAGAATATTGTATGCAGGCGATGAAGTAGAAGATGACTATATGGATGAGATAACAGATACTGTATACAGGGATTTCTTCGGAGATCAATTCGTGGATATGAATGTAAGATTTCATTAATAATAATAAGTAAAAGCTTTGATTGAGTTAATAATCTTTTGAAAATGTAATAACACCTTAAAAATAATAAGTGTACTAATTGACAAAATATGATTAGTTATCGCATAATATGACGTATGAATATGTATAATTATTCATATTCTGGCAGGTATATGTCTAGCGCATCAGGCATTTATCAGGCAGGTACTAAAGATTGCGCAGAAAAGAGGATTACAATGAACAATCAGGAAATGATGGAACTAACAACGGTTGATAAAAGTGAATTTGAAGAACTCGTTAAAGAGTGTACAAGATCAGGCTCCATTGACCAGAATTTATATATCGAATATGATGTTAAGAGGGGTCTTCGTGATAGTAATGGTAATGGTGTTCTTACAGGACTTACAGAAATATCTGATGTATGTGGTAATGAGAATGTTCATGGTAGAAAGATACCTGTCGATGGACAGTTATATTTTCAGGGATATAATGTCCAGGATATTATTAAAGGCTCTACAAGAGATAGATTCCGTTTTGAAGAAGCAACTTACCTTCTTTTATTTGGTAATCTTCCTACAGAGAAACAGCTTGACAGTTTCCTTAGAATACTTGCTGATTTACAGGAACTTTCAGGTGCATTTATCAGAGATGTAATTATGAAGGCAACAAGTACTAATCTTATGAATTCACTTATGAAAAGTATCTTAAGCCTTTATTCATATGATGAAAATCCGGATGACATATCAATTCCTAATGTATTAAGGCAGTCGTTACAGCTTATAGCTAAGATGCCTTTGCTTACAGTATATGCGTATCAGTCATACAGACATTTTAAATTAGACGGAACGCTTATGATTAAGAATCCTAGGAAGGGATATTCAACGGCAGAGAATATTCTTTATATGTTAAGAGATGATGGACAGTTCACAGAGCTTGAAGCTAAGGTTCTTGATATCTGTCTTGTACTCCACGCAGAGCATGGTGGTGGTAATAACTCAACATTTACTAACCACGTTGTAACATCATCAGGAACTGATACATATTCAGCTATGGCAGCTTCAATCGCTTCCCTTAAAGGTCCTAAGCATGGTGGTGCTAACCTTAAGGTTCAGGAAATGTTCGCTGATATAAAAGCTAACTGCAAGGATTGGGATAATAAAGAAGAAATCTGTGCATATCTTAATAAAATTCTTGATAAACAAGCATTTGATGGTGCAGGTCTTATATATGGTATGGGTCATGCTGTATACACTAATTCTGACCCAAGAGAAGTTATACTTAAGAGCTTTGCGAAAAATCTTTCTGTTGAAAAGGGAATGGAGAAGGAGTATGCTCTTTATGAGACAGTAGAAAAAGAAGCAGGACAGCTTATTATGAACAAAAGAAAAATGTTCAAGCCGGTATGTGCCAATGTCGATTTCTACAGTGGATTTGTATATTCAATGCTTGGTATTCCAGAAGAAATGTTTACTCCTATGTTCGCAACAGCTCGTATTTCAGGCTGGTGTGCTCATCGTCTTGAAGAGCTTGTCAATGCAGGAAAGATTATTCGTCCTGCTTATAAGTATGTAGGCTGGCATAGGGATTATCCTAAGATGGAAGAACGCAAATAATAATTAGCAATTAAAGAGGTATTAATCAAAATGTCACAATATAAGGTAAGAAAGTTAAATAAGCCAATTAACTGTGTTGTTGAAGTGCCGGGTTCTAAGAGTATTACGAACAGAGCACTTCTTATGGCAGCGTTATCAGATGGAGAGTGCAGACTTAATGGAGTGTTATTCAGCGATGATTCAAGACATTTTCTTTCAAGTCTTATAGCATTAGGTTATGTTATACAGGTAAATGAAATTGACAAATATGCAATCATAGAAGGACATGGTGGCAATATTCCTAAGAAAGAGGGCGTTATCAATGTAGGCAGTGCAGGAACAGCAGCAAGATTTCTTACGGCAATGTTAGCTTTTTCTGATGGACAGTATACAATAGAAAGTTCTGAGCAGATGAAGAAAAGACCAATGCTTCCTTTATTTAATGCACTTGAAGATATGGGAGCACATTTTGAGTTCCTTGAAAAAAACGGACATCTTCCAGTAAAGGTAACAGGTGCAGCTTTTGGCGGTAATAAGCCTAAGGCAGAGGTATCAATTGACATAAGTGAGAGTACACAGTTCTTAAGTGCACTTATGATGACAGCACCAATGCTTGACAGTGGTCTTAAGATTAATATTACAAGCAAGAAGACAGATGGCTCATATATAAGAATAACATCTAATATGATGAAGCAGTTCGGCTGTGAGGTTGTACACGAAGGGGCTGTATATCAGATACCTGCTGATGACAATTATGTTGCAGGTACATATCAGATTGAACCTGATGTGTCAGCAGCCTGCTATTTCTATGCGGCAGCAGCACTTACAGGTGGTTATGCCCTTGTTAAGAATGTAAGATATACTTCAATGCAGGGAGATATGAAGTTCCTTGAGGTGTTAAAGCAGTTAGGCTGTAAAGTTGAGGAAGAGCATGAAGGAATAAGTGTTACAGGTCCTGCTAATGGTGAATACAATGGCGTAGACGTAGATATGAATGACTTCTCAGACCAGACAATGACACTTGCGGCAATTGCTCCATTTGCAAAGACACCAACAATTATAAGAAATATTGAACATATAAGACTTCAGGAGTCAGATAGAATAGAGGCTATTGCTAATGAACTTAACAGCCTCTGCATAGATATTAAGAAGGGAAGAGACAGAATAGAAATTCTTCCAGGACATATTAAACCAGGCGTTGTAAAGACATACTCCGATCATAGAATGGCTATGGCATTTGCACTTATCGGGCTCAGAGTGGATGGCATTATAATTGATGATTATGAGTGTTGTGCGAAGACCTTTGAGGATTATTTTCAGGTGCTTGACAGGGCTACACGAGAGTAATGCGAGAGGGGGCAGCTTTTGGTTAGTCGGATTTCGGACGATATAAGGCACGATATTAAGGTGTTAAGCTGGAGGTTATGGATTAGCCGGACTATATAAGGCTCGAAAAAAGGGAGGGCTGCTGGGATAAGGTGATGGTCAGGTAAACAGATTGGATATTTCTAAGACTTTCCGTGAAGGTTGTTGATAGGGACACAGCCGCTCAGACGAAACATCCGTGTTTCGTATTCGCTCACTCGTACATCCTTGTACGAGTGCTGTTGGACGTAGAGGGAAAGCCTAAGAAATATCACAATATGTTTAAAGGACCATCTCCTCACCCCAGCCACCCTCCCTTGATTTTTTTCGTTCCTTATATCTGGGTACTGCTTAATTTACACACGTTGATAAGTCCTACTTAGCCGAGAGAACAACAGCCCCACTCCACGAAATAAATTACGGCAAGCACTTACAAAACTTCCGGCTGGCAATCGCAGTTGTGTGGCATTAATATATTGCAAGCTGGGTACTGTTGAAGCCGCCGGCACTTAGCGGCTGGCCTTTAGCCGCTTAGTACCGCTAGCGGCATCGTGTTCT